>Ga0172375_10001576_pt1 | contig 36514 bp, 22 predicted proteins | sample LakKiv1m_FD_114537 | JGI IMG/M metagenome (GOLD analysis project Ga0172375, IMG submission 114537) | Freshwater microbial communities from Kabuno Bay, South-Kivu, Congo - kab_092012_11.1m | ecosystem: Environmental > Aquatic > Freshwater > Lake | place: Democratic Republic of the Congo... | reverse complement strand
TCTCAGATTCAAGGTTTTGACTTCATAGCGTACTTGCATGCCTGATCCTGTGGTTTTGTTTTTTAATTTTGGGATTAGCGGAAATGCCTTTGCCATACTGGCATCTGCGGCGGTAACGCCCAAAGTGCCGATAAATTCTCGTCGTTTCATTTTTGTCCTCTTAATAATTGGTACCGATCACACCGCAATTTAAGGCCTTTGATAAACCAGGCCAAACGTTTTTCGGTGAAATATCACCCGGTCTGACAAAATATGAAGCTTGTGCCGTAAAAGTAAATGTCATAAAATCAAGTGAGTTTACACTGCGAATCACGGTTTAAATCAGCGGAGATTTTCTGATGGAAGCAACACAATATAAAATTTATCCTTACCGTTGGATTGTGCTGGTGGCCTTTATGATCGTCATTGCCGTTAATCAGCTGTGCTGGATTACTTTTGCGCCGATCACGGGTACCGCCGCCCAGTTCTATCACGTTTCCGATCTCAGCATCGGATTGCTGTCTATGATTTTTATGATTGTATATATCGTCATTTCGATTCCGGCTTCCTGGATAATCGATACCTACGGCATCCGGATTGCGGTCGGAATCGGCGCCGCTTTGACCGGCGTTTTCGGAATGATGCGCGGTCTGCTGGCGACTAATTATACTTACGTGCTTATTGCTCAAATCGGGCTTGCGATCGGGCAACCGTTTATTTTGAATTCCATAACAAAGGTGGCAGCGCGCTGGTTTCCGATTGAAGAACGTGCGACCGCTTCCGGTCTCGGTTCGCTGGCGATGTACGTCGGTATTATTATCGGGATGGCCCTGACGCCGTACCTTTCGCTTCAGGCCGGCATTGCCGGGACATTATTACGATACGGAATTATTTCAGCCATCGGAATGGTTCTTTTCTTTATGTTAGTGAAAGAACATCCGCCGACGCCGCCCTGTCCGCCCGGGCAGGAGGAGCGGGCTTTGGTCTTCGATGGTCTGAAGCAGATGTTGCGAATGAAAGGATTTCAGCGGTTGATGCTGGTCTATTTCATTGGTCTGGGCGTTTTCAATGGCGTCACGACCTGGATCGAGAACATTGTCCGCCCGCGCGGCTTTTCGATTACCCAGGCCGGACTAACCGGCGGCCTGATGATTGTCGGCGGTATCGTCGGAGCTGTCATCGTGCCGACGCTGTCGGACCGGGTCCGCAAACGAGTGCCGTTTATTATTATGGCGCTGGCGGGCGCGACCGTGGGATTTGCCGGCGTGACGTATGCCCAGAGTTACGGACTATTGCTGACTTCGGCTTTTATCATGGGTTTTTTCCTGTTGAGCGCCGGCCCGCTGGGATTTCAGTACGGCGCGGAAATCTCCTATCCGGCGCCGGAAGGAACTTCCAACGGATTGTTGCTGCTCATGGGGCAAATCTCGGGTGTGCTGTTCATTTTTGGAATGGATGCTTTTAAAGCGCCTCAAAGCGGTTCGATGACCGTCCCGCTGCTGTTTTTGATAGGGCTGATGATTAGCTGCACATTGCTCAGCATTAAGCTGAAAGAATCGAAATTATTGCAGAAATAAAACAAAAAAGGCTGCCCAAACGAGCAGCCCTTTTTTGAGGTGCAGTTGACACTACTGCAGTGTATTTAAGCCTCCATGGCGGTTATTAAAACAATGTATCGTTTTACTTCCATTATGATTGTTAGAATCCAAATTCAAAAACCGGTTACAATAAAAGATGGCTAAATAATTTCACGTCGATGATTGATAATAAAACAGGCATTTGTTGAAAAGTAGTAGTAATTTTAAATCAGTTTTATGAAATGTTCAACTGCCAATAAAAAAAGGAGTGAGTATGCGAAAGTTCAGTTTAGGTGTTTTGTTTGCAATGCTGCTGCTACTGGTCAATCTGAGTTATGGACTGGGGCTGGGTATTATGCTCGGCGAACCATCAGGTCTGAGCGCTAAATACTGGATGGGCGAGAAGAACGCGATTGCCGGTGGGTTGGCCTGGTCGCTCGGGAACAGCGATTCAAACGGCGGCTATCTCCATCTGCACGGCGACTACCTGATCCATAACAATAACCTGATCAATATCAACGGGACGACCTTACCATTCTATTACGGAATAGGCGCCGGAATCGGCCTGGCCAATGATTTTTATCTTGGAGCGCGTATTCCGGTGGGTGTCGAATATTGGTTTGCCGGTAAAAAGTTCGACGCCTTTTGCGAGCTCGTTCCGACGATTGGTTTACTGCCGGGCTTCGGTATTGGCGTCAATGGCGCAATCGGGCTGATATATAATTTCTAAGCGATCCGAACAAAGTTTGCAAAATGGTCAGAGGATAAATTTTCCTCTGGCCATTTTTGTTGTTATATTCATCGTCAGCTTATTAATCGGCGGAAAAAGTATGGCACAGACGGAACGCGGCCGGTATTTCGCAAAGAAAAAGTATGTTACTGAAAACCTGCCAACCTGGAAGGAAAATCAGGCGCGTCTGCCGCGACCGATTCTGGATGACAATCCCGGTTGGGTTGATCTGTACTGGAAATGCTGGCAACTGGCTTTCGAGCATTTGCGGCAACCGGCGACCGGTGCGCCCTTCGTGTCCAATTACGTCGATGAGGCCTTCAACAATAATATCTTCCAGTGGGATACTATTTTCATGGTCATGTTCTGGCGCTACGCCCATCATATTTTCCCCGTGGTGCAGTCGTTCGACAATTTTTATTGTCGCCAGCATGATGACGGTTTTATTTGCCGTGAAATCTGGGAAACCGGTGAAAATGCCGGAGAAGACCACCATCTTAAAACCAGTCCGCAAGCCATCAATCCGCCGTTGTTTTCGTGGGCTGAGGTGGAATATTACCGTGTCTCTGGTGATAAGCACCGTTTCGAATTGGTCCTGCCGGTTCTGGAAAGGTATGTTGACTGGCTGGAACATAATCGCGTCAAACCGACTGCCAAACATAGGCTTTACTGGCAAAATGGCCTGGGATCCGGGATGGACAATACCCCGCAAACCGGTTCGGCCTGGGTGGAAATGTCCGCCCAGATGGTCATCCAGTACAACGATCTGGCTTTCATGGCCGAAGAGATTGGACAGCCCGTAAAAGCCCGCACATTCCGGGAACGGGCGCAGGAGATTTCCGGGCAGATCAACCGCCTGATGTGGGACGAAGAAGCCGGAATGTACTGGAATCTCGACGACAATAATAACTGGCAAAAATGCCGGACGATTGGCTTCTCATGGACATTGTTAGCCGGTGTGCCGTCATCTCTACAAGCCGCCAAACTGGCTAATAACCTGATGGACACGACGACCTACTACCGCCTGAATCCGTTTGCTTCACTGGCGGCCGGATCGCCGGAATATAATCCGTACGGCGGTTACTGGCTGGGTTCGGCCTGGCCTCCGACTACCTACCAGGCGATTAAAGGTTTACAAAAATATGGTTATGAGGATTTCGCGTCTCAGGCATCGGAAAAATATCTGGCCGGGATGTACGCGGTTTTCCAGAAAACCGGGACGGTTTGGGAAAATTATGCGCCAGACTATTTCGAACCGGGAGACGATTCCCGCCCGGATTTTGTAGGTTGGAGTGCCTGCGGACCGGTGGCTTTACTGATTGAAAATGTCATCGGTTTGCGGCCGGATGCCATCCATAATCAGGTTACCTGGCACCTGCGCCGCACTGACCGGAATGGTATTGAAAACTTTGTGATCCGAAAAACGACTCTTTCTTTGTTATGCGAAAAACGCCAGACGGTTGAAGGACCGGCGACCCTTACCCTGACGACCGATCGGCCATTTATGATAATCGTGATTCACCCGCAGGGACAGGAGATTATCGCACTGAAACCCGGCACGACACAGGTAACGGTTGGAAAAGTGAAGAAATAAAACCTGACGATCAGTTGAGCGTAAACCTTTCGGGTTTGAAGGCATGGCAGAATTGCTACAAAACCTTCTGAAGGTTATCAATATCACGTATTTTTTCCCTGGTTTTCATTGAATCGGTTTAATCATAGTATGGACAGTATCGCGATATTATACCTTCACGTCCAGCGTCAGGATGTTCTTTCCATTCTCATATTGATAACTGACATTATTGCAGCGACTTTTGATCAGTGTTACTCCCAGATCGTCTTCCAAAACTCCTTCTGCGAATGGATTGAAAGGTTTTCCGGTGTTCTCACACACCAATTCGATGCCGCCATCTTTTTCCGAATAGGACAGACTCAGGTCGATGTCAGAAAATTCCTGCTGGACGCCTAAGATTTCTTCCGTTATCAGGAGAATCGCGCGTTTTATTTCTTTTGTGAAAAGGTGTTTGTCACAGAAGGCTTCCATTTCAGATTGTAAAGCGTAAAGATCATAATCCCGGCTGGCAATGTGATAATGGAGACTGCGGATGCGATGGATGAAGGCCCGCGTCTTTTCCCGCAACGGATTCCCGAAGATCTGCTGTGGAGTTCCTTCCTCGTAAATGATACCTTCGTCCATATAGAAAATACGGCTGGACATATTGCGGGCAAATTCCATCTCGTGGGTAACGATCACCATGGTCATACCCTCTTTCGCAAGACGCCGGATCACGGCCAGCACTTCACTGACCATGGTCGGATCGAGCGCGGAAGTCGGTTCATCGAACAGTAAGATTTCAGGCTCCATCGCCATACAACGTGCAATGGCCACGCGTTGTTTTTGTCCGCCGGAAAGCTCATCCGGAAAGTTACCGGCCTTCTCTGCCAAGCCAACGAGTTTCAACAATTCGATGGCTTTGCGATCAGCGTCATTTTTTCCCCTGCCGAGGAGTTTAATCGGACCTATCGTCAGGTTCTCCAGAACTGTCAGGTGCGCGTACAGATTGAACGACTGAAATACCATACCCATTTTCTGGCGGATTTTCGGGACGTTGGTGTTTTTATCCAGAAGCGGTTCGCCATCGATAAAAATCTCGCCGCCAGTTGGCGTTTCCAGTAAATTCAGACAGCGCAGAAAAGTACTCTTCCCGGTGCCGGACGGACCGATGATCGAGATCACCTCGCCCTTATTGATTTCCACGCTGATGTCCTTCAGGACAACCAGATCGCCAAAGTGTTTTGAAAGACTCTTGACCGTAATCATTGCGCCACCCCGGCTTTCGCGGCAACGCGTCTTCTTTTTGGATCAACCGAAATTTCGATACGGCCCAACGCCCAGGTCAACAGCCAGGCAATTAACAAATACAGCACCGCCGCCATAATTAGCGGGAAAAAGGCGTCAAACGTCCGGCTGCGGATAATGTCACCGGCTTTGGTCAAATCCTGTACGGCAATGTATCCGACAATCGAAGTCATTTTCACCAATGAAATAAATTCACCCTTATAAACCGGCAAAACCTGGCGCAAAGCCTGTGGCAGGATAATATAGCCAAAGGTCTGCAACTTCGTAAAACCGCCGGCAATGCCGGCCTCCTGCTGCCCTTTTTCAATACTCTCGATCGAGGTCCGGAACATTTCGGAAACGTAGGCCGCGAAGTTCAGTCCAAAAGCGATCACAGCCACAATAACCGGATTGATATTCACCGAGGCAAATATGACATAATAAATTATCATCAGCAGCACCAGCACCGGCGTTCCCCGCAAAAGAACAATATATACCTGGGCGAATCCCACGGCGAATTTATTTTTCGCCATCCGCATAAAGCACACTAAAGCCCCCAGCAGAGTTCCGACAATCGCCGCAAAAATCGAAATGATTATCGTGATTTTCAGACCGTCGACAATCAGCAGATAGCGGTTTTCGAGAATAATATTGCTATAAAAACTTTCGGAAACACCCTGGAAGAAGGTCTTTTTTGTCGTTACACTTTTTTCACCTTCATAGCCGGCTAACCGGTTCTTAGAAACGATAACGGCCGTGCGGAACTGGGCATAAGGATCGGAAAAATCGATCTGTTTCTGACGTTCCTCGCTGATTGAGATTCCATCGGAAATCATTTCGACCTTCCCGGCCGCCAGTGCGGCAATCAGTGACGGAAATTCCATTTGCACGAATTCAACGTCATAGCCCTGACGTTCGCCAAACCTGGCAATCATTTCTATATCGAAACCGACATATTGACCGTTCATAAATGCCACATAGGGCAGGTCTTCCACCGAGACGCCGACGACTAACTTCTTTGTTCCGGAATAGTCGAATGACGGCATGACCGCCCCTTCGGCATCCTCGCGGAACCAGCGCTTGTCCATGACAGCGTAAGTGCCGTCCTGCCGGATTTCCTTCAGGAAGGCGTTGAACTCATCCCGCAGAGCCGGATTCTTTTTACTGAAACCGACTCCCAGCGGCGTATTAAAAATATCATCGGTTAACAGCGCCAGTTCCGGATTATGTTTTAAGAGCAGCCGGCCGGTAATCAAATCCAGCATCACGGCATCGACTTTATCGGTTTTCACCGACATGATCAGGTCGGCGGTACTTTCGTAGCGCAGGATTTTAGCCTGCGGATATTTTTTCGCGATAAAAGCATCGTGAACGGTTCCGGTGAAAATACCGATTTTTTTGTCCGCCAGATCGTTGGCGGTAGTCATTATGCTGCCAGTGACAGCGGCGGCGCGCGCAATATTATTTTTCATGGCAATCAAGCTGACGCCTGACTTAAAATACGGCTCGGAAAAATCGATCTGCTTTTGTCTTTCCTGGGTAATCATAATCCCGCTGGTGATCAGATCGACTTTGCGGGTTGAAAGCGCGGCAATCAGGCTGCCGAACGGCATATCGATCGGCACATATTCCCTTCCAAGATAGGCGGCAAAGCGTCTGCCGAGTTCGACATCCAGACCAATCAGTTCGCCATTCTGCACGATAGTGTGCGGCATCCCGATGTCGCTGACGATGCCGACTCGCAGGGCGCCGTTTGGATTGGGAGTTTTAATTTGCGGCATTTCCTTCAAACCCTGCCGATCCCAGCGATCGATCAGATCGTCATAAATCCCGTTGGCTTTGATCTCATTCAGGAAAGTGTTGAATCGGCCGCGGAGTTGACTGTCTACCTTGTTAAAACCGACTCCGATCGGAACGGAATAGACATTTTCGACAATATACCCGAGGTCCGGATTAACGCTGAAAATATCTTTCGTGGAGGATTGATCGACGAAAGCCACGTCCGCCTTTTCCGAGCGTAAAGCGGTCAGCAGGTCGGCGTAATTCTGATATTGCATTATGACCGCATCGGGATAATTATTGATGGCATAGGAATCATGCACGGTTCCCGTGACAACGCCGATGCGTTTATCCTTAATATCGTCGATATCTTTTATTTTCAAGTTACTTTTTACCAGACGCGGTGGGGAATAATCTTTAACGATCGCCGCGATTCCGCTCGGATAATAACTTTCGGAAAACAGGACGCTCTTCGCCCGCTCTTCGGTAATGGATAAACCGGCGCCGATCATATCGACCTTATCAGCCACCAATGCCGGCAGCATGGCTCCGAATTCCATATCGACAATTTCGAGTTTTTTACCTAATTTCCGGGCCACATAAGTTGCAAATTCCACATCGAAACCGACGACATTTTTATTCTCATCTACGAATGACATCGGCTCGGTCACGGCCGCTGTGCCGAACCGTAAAACACCGTTCGTTCCGGCCAGTTCTATTTTCGGCATCGGCGCCGGGACGCCCTTTTCCGGTAACCAGCGTTTCATCATATCATTATAAATACCGTTGGTTTTGATTTCGGTCAGGACCTGATCGATGACGGTTTTTAATTTTTCATTATTTAACTGTACGGCAAAACCGTACCGGTCATCGACCAGCAGTTCAGGCAGCACAACCAGGCCGTCATTTTTTCCGGCAATATTCTGCAGAATCGGACGATCGTAAGCCGCTGCATCGGCCTTGCCTTCCCTGACCGCCATGGCACAATCGAAAGCGCTGTTGAAATATTTCATCTTTGCATCGGGTATTCTCTGAAGCACCAACTGATCGGCCGCAGTTCCGGTGGGAACGGCAAAGGTCTTGCCGCCTTCGAGCATCGCCAGATTCGCGATCTGCACATTTTTCTTCCCGCAGCCAAACAGCTGCATCAGAATAACTAAATAAATTCCGGGTGTATAACGCTTCATATTTTCCTTTTTAATAACAGGTAATCTTATTATCAAACTATATCGTTCTCAATCTCTAAAAGCGCGAGCATAATAACTATGAATCAGGTAAAAAGTCAATGAAAAAAGATTAACCGCGCATAAGCGGAAGAAATGGTCACGCGTATTCATTAGTCCCGCCCTTCGTCAGGTCGTACATTGTCAGCATCACAGATTACACTGATTTATGGATTTCACAGATTCCCTTCCCCGGTGACGTTCTCCGTAATCAGTGAAATCTGCGCAATCTGCTTAATCCGCGATCCAGACTATTTTCCAACACCGCGATCTCCGCTCACGTCAGCCTATATCGTCAGTATCACAGATTACACTGATTTATGGATTTCACAGATTTCTGTCTCTTCAACAATCCTCCAAACTGATATAATCATCTTCATCTGCGTAATTTGTTTAATCATCCAATCTTGCTCCTTCAACCAGCGCCATCTGTATAATCTGCGCAATCTGCTTAATCAGCGATTCAGACATTTTCCACCACCTTGATCTCCTCTTCCGTCAGCCCGTACAACTCGTAGACTAATTTGTCGATCTGCGCATCGGTGGCGGCTATCTGACGCTGAATGACGTCTCTCTCCTGCGGCGTGCTGACTTCCGGCAGGCGCTTGTGCAATGATAGCATCGTCTCAACTAACGACACCATGCGGTCACTGTTTTTAGCGTCAGGAAGCGGAATTGGAAACTGTTGAATATCTCTGATCATTATTTGAGGAAATGTATCCGAATCACTTACTTGAAATTTCTTCCGAAAGTACCATCCGATTAATTGTGAATTAAGGATACCCAATAAATAACGATAAGAAAATCGTTCATCCTTAATTTTTAACACGAACAATAAAGTATTGCAGTAAGATGTTTCCGGCACATATGTGGAAATTAGAGTTTTCCCGACAATCTTACGAATGAGTATTTTTTCTTTTTCATACTTTTCAGGTTTTCTTGGTTCCGCAAGCCATTGTCCATATTTTAACCAATTATTATGCTTCCATAAAAGGACATACCGTCCAACATGTTTTCCGTCATAAAATGGTAAAAAGGAACTATCTATTTGATCCTTTGATGTAAAAGGCTTCGTATCACATATTTTTCTAGTTTGAGGAGGTTTACCTTTGCCGACTTGATAGGCTTTTATTCCATAAAACATTTCAGCGATATTTTCGATAATTGGTTTATCCGATTCGACCTTTTTTATCAATCCCGTTTCGTTTGCGTCAGATTGAACGTTAAATGAATCTTGTTCGTACCAAAAATCAGTGTCGATTGTGAATTCTCTCTCCGGTTGCTCAATTGCCTTAATAGAAGCCTTTTTGTCAAATATTTTCACACTTACCATCGATTTATTGTACTTGTCAACTAAAGAGCTTTTTTCAGCAAACAACAATGTGGTATCAACAGTTGCTTTCTGAAATACATTTGATGGAAGAAGAACAATTTCTTTTAATAATGAATTTTTTAACAAGAACGAACGAAGCGCACGGGTAAATCCCAAATTAAGATAAGTGTCTGGAATTATATAACCGAAAAGGCCAGATACTTTGAGCAATCGAAATGATTTCTCAACGAACAATAGGTAACTTTCTCCACGCCAGACTTGGGTAGTAAAAACTTTTTTAAGATAGTTGCTCTCACTTTTAGCTAGTTCCGCTCCATACGGCGGATTTCCAATCACCGCATCGAAGCCGCCCTTCCGGAAGATTTCCGGGAATTCCTTTTGCCAGTCGAAGACATTGATGCGCAGGGCTTCTTTTTCGTCGAACAGGTTCGCCTGACTGTTCTCGTAGTAGTCGGGGCCGATCAGGGAATTGCCGCATTTAATATTATTGGCCAGATTCGGCAGGGCGCGTTCGTGCCAGAGCCCGAGCTGGCGCGCGAGGGTTTCGCTGTTCTCGTTTTCCAGGACTTTCAGGAGCAGGCTGAGTTTGGTGACTTCCACGGCGTTGGCGTCGATATCCACGCCAAAGAGATTGTTCAGCAGGATGCGTTTCTTTTCGGCGGTCGAGAGAAACCAGCCGCCGCCTTTGCCCTGAAAGATGGCCTGGGTCGCGGCTTTGCGTTTCCCTTTTTCGGCTTTTACAACCGGAATGACGCCGGTTTTCTCAAATTCCCGGCGGTAATATTCCAGGTGCCAGTTCATCAGGTACTGATAGGCGCCCAGCAGGAACGAACCACTGCCGCAGGCCGGATCGAGAATGCGTAATCCGGAAACTTCGGCGGGAGTTTTGTCTTCCAGTAATTTTCCAACCGTGTTTTTCACGATGTAATCGACAATGTATTGCGGGGTATAATAAACGCCGCCGGCTTTGCGCACTTCCGGTTTTTCTTCGATGCGGGCATGATGGCCGGCCGTCAGCGAAATACGTTTACCGAGAAATTGTTCGTAGGCGTTGCCGAGCACTTCCACCGGCAGAACGCTGAATTCGTACGGGCAATCGGGATAATACAGGTTGCGGAAAATTTCTTTGAGCAATTTATCGTCAATTGTCAGCGTTGGCGTAATCATGTCGGGATTCGCGCCGTCTTTTTCATTGAAATGAAACAGCCCGGAATTGTAACGTTCGTCGGCGCGGTAATAAATCTCGACCAGACGCGGATAGACGCGCTCGCCGTTCAAAAGGGATTGAAGCGAATATTGGGTTTCGAGGCCGCGGTCTTCGCTCATGCGCAGGAAAATCAGGCGGTCGATGGTCATTTGCACGGCATAATTCACGGCGCGTTCGGAGAGCTGCTGATTGCGCAGGGCGATATTCTGAGCAAGTTTAATCCGCCAGTTATCGAGATCGTTCAGGAAGTCGCGGTCGATTTCGGCGCGCGGCTTTTTGCCCTGTTTATCCTGGAGAAAGCGTTCGAGATTGCCGCGTTGAATTTCCTCGAATGTAAAAGTCGTGCGAATAAAATCCCAGTTTTCGGCATATTCCTGATAATTGAAATAAAGCATCCGTCCGACATGCGGTTTGTCGCTGATGGCGGGTTTGAGGGTCGTGTCGTAAACGATGAATTCCTCGAAATCGGTCAGGATCGAGAGCGGCAGTTTGGCGCTGTAGGCATAGCGGCGCAGTTGGAACGCCGGCGCGGGATCGTTTTTCAGATCGACGGACGGTTTCTTGGTTTCTAAGAAGAAAATGCGCCGGCCGCCGATACGGAAAGAATAATCCGGGGCTTTGGTCGAGGAACCAACGCGGATTTCGTCCTCGTGAATGACATCGCGGTAGGTCAGGGATTTCCCGGAATTATTATTGACATCCCAGCCGAGTAATTCCCAGAACGGATTGACGAATTCGACACGTACCTGCGTTTCGTTGTACTTCTGATTTTTGTATTCGGCCAAATTACGGGAGAATTTTTCGACGAGTGCGGTGATTGAATGTGCCATTTCCTAAACCATTTTAATCGTTTGCCGGTATTTTTTTCAGAGCCAACCTCTATAAACTGACCGAAAATAGTAACTTTTAGGCTTAAGAACAAGTATGTTTTTTCAATCGCCGGTAAAATCAAGTTGCGGGTTGCCTGCCCGAGTTTTGCGCGCCAGCGGAATAGGCGGGCGGGTTTGCACATCACTCGTCACTACTTCCCCGTTCCAATTGAGTCATTTCTTGCGTATATTTCCGGCGTTCGTGAATAAACTGAAAGGAAAAGTATGGCCGCAAACATTCCGGTCTTAATGGTGGAAGGACGCTCGCTGGCGGAAGCCTGGGAAAAATCGCTTATCGAATTGAATGTCAAAGGCTGCGATATCAAAACCGAATACGACAAGCCCGAAGATCCGCCCAGTAAGGATTCCACGATGACGATCGTCGTACATGAGCCGCTCTCCGAGCCGATGATACATCGCGATTTCCCGGGCGGCCTGGAAGACTTGCAGGAATACGTTCTGGAAGTTCTCGAAGGCATTAAAGACCATTGCATCCGCGACGCTTCCGACCCGAATGACTCCCGCTGGGAATACACTTATCATCAAAGACTGTTCAGTTACGCCATCCCGGGCGTCAGGCAGGTTTACGATCAGATCGAAACCATTGCCGAAAAACTCGCCAAAGTGCCTTACACCCGCCGCGCACAGGCCATCACCTGGAAAGTCTGGGAAGACAATACCTGTTACGACCCCGCCTGCCTGCAAAGCATCTGGTGCCGCCTCTTAGCCGGCGAAAACGACGTCTGGAGTCTGAATACCAACGTGCGTTTCCGTTCCAATGACGCCTACAAAGCGGCTTTCATGAACATGTTCGCCCTGACGCAATTACAGATGAAAATCGCCGCCCGCATTACCGAACTTTCCGGGCGCAAAATCGAACTCGGCCGTTACGTTCATCAGGCCGACAGTTACCATATTTACGGTTCTTACTTCGATGAATTCCGCCTCCGTTTCCTCAAGGCGATCGGGACCCGCTCTTTTGAACAACGTACCTACCGTTACGAGGACATGCGCGAGATCATGGAGGAAGCTATTCCCGCCATCCGTGAGAAGGCGAAGAATATGTGCCGGTAATTAGTTACGGGTTGCGGGTTGCGGGTTACGAGTTCTCATCACGATTTACGCTTACTGCCTTACGCTACTGAGCGGAGCCCAGTTCTTCAGTATCATTTTTTCAACTTGAAATTTGAAATGCTCAATTTGAGATTTCCAATTTTCAACCTTCAATCTTCAATTTAGATCTTAAATTTTCTTTGGATATGACGCTTCTGCGCTTTAACCTTAGCGCCGGAAAGGATTAACGATGACATTCCATCCGAATATATTAACGACCATTGGCAGAACTCCTCTAGTGCGGATCAACCGGCTGACTGCCGGTCTAACTGCGGAGATTGTCGCGAAGCTCGAGTTCTTCAATCCGGGCGGTTCGGTCAAGGACCGTATCGCGCTGAACATGCTCGAGACGGCCGAACGCCTGGGATCATTAGAAAAAGGCATGACGATCGTGGAACCGACTTCCGGCAACACCGGCATCGGGCTGGCGCTGGTCGCCGCCGTCAAAGGTTACCGCGTGGTATTCACCATGCCGGAAACTATGAGCATTGAGCGTCGCAAAATCCTGAAACAATACGGCGCCGAAATCTTGCTGACACCCGGCGCGATGGGCATGCCGGGCGCGGTCGCGGAAGCGGAACACTTAGCATCTAAGCCCGGTTATTTCATGCCCCAGCAATTCTGCAATCCGGCCAATCCGGAGGCGCACCGCCGCACGACCGCCCCGGAAATCATTGCCGATCTCGGAAACCTCGTGCCTGATTACTTTGTGGCTGGTGTCGGAACAGGCGGCACGCTGACCGGTAATGGCGAAGTTCTTAAGCAAACCTATCCCGGTCTGAAAATCATCGCGGTAGAACCTTCCGCCTCACCGGTTTTATCCGGCGGAAAACCCGGTCCGCACCAAATCCAGGGCCTCGGAGCCGGTTTCATTCCGGAGGTTTTGAATCGTAACCTGATCGACGAGATTATCCGGGTCGATAACGATGCCGCGATTGCGACCGCCCGGCGTCTGGCCGCCGAAGAGGGCCTTCTCGCTGGCATTTCGGCTGGCGCGAATATGTGCGCGGCTCTGCAAATCGCCAAACGTTACACGGTAAAACAATTGATCGTGACCGTTTTCCCGGATACCGGCGAGCGTTATCTCAGCACCGAATTATTTGAGGAAATTCCATGAGACTATACGGCATAGAAGACCTGCGGGCGATCCGGCGCAACGATCCGGCCGCCAAGAACATTATCGAAATCCTGCTGTGTTACACGACCTGGCATGCAATCTTCCTGTATCGCATTGCCCATTTCCTGTATACTTATCTGCATATCCCGGTTTTACCCAGATTTATCAGCGTCATAGCCCGATTCTGGAGCGGGGTCGAAATTCATCCCGGGGCGCATATCGGTCATGGCTTCTTCATCGATCACGGCACCGGCGTGGTAATCGGCGAAACGGCCGAGATCGGTGACAACTGCGTTTTCTTCCATGGCGTCACACTCGGCGGCACCGGCCATCATCATGACAAACGCCACCCAACCATCGGTAACAATGTCCTGATCGGAGCCGGCGCGACTTTACTCGGTCCGATCATTGTCGGCGATAACGCCAGGATCGGTGCAACTACCGTCATTATCAACCGCGATGTCCCGGCCAACTGTACGGTCGTTGGTACTCCCGGCTATATCGTACGCCGTGACGATAAATGCGTTCATGAACCGCTGCCGCTGGCACATTATAAGCATAAAGACGAAGGTGAATGTTAGTTTACCAATGAGTTCGCAGAGGCCACAGAGATAATTCATGCTAAATAACTCATTATATTTAACCGGAATGAATGATATACGAACAAATATTGCGGTTAATAAATTAATCCGGCCGACCATGTTCCCGTATGCGCTTTAATCAGTTTCAGCCCTCACCGTATCTGACTGATTTCATCCATTCCTACTGGACGATGGAATCGGATCAGCCGGAAATCCTGGCGGAAATCGTTTATCCGACCGGTGAACCGCAGATTTTATTTCATCTGGCTGAACCGTTTCGTGAAACCGACGTGCGCGGCCGTCAATCCACGCAGCCGGGCTGTCTGATCAGCGGTCAGCTACTCGAACACAAACGCGTCACCACGACCGGCCTGACCGGAATGCTTGGCATTAATTTCCATCCGTACGGTTTACGACCGCTGCTGAATATCCCGATGCAGGCATTGAATGGCGTGGTTACGGATTTGGCGGATTTCCTGCCCGGTTTGCGCGAACTCGGCGAACGTTTACCGGAAATTGCCAACTGGCCAGACCGGATCGCCCTGACGGAAAAATACTTACTGGATTTATTCCGCGATCCGGAAACCGATGCCCTCCGGCCGGTGCGACAGGCCATCCGTTTGTACAATCAGAGCAACCCGGCGAACAGTATCAGCCTGATCAACCGCGAAATCGGCGTCAGCGACCGCCAGCAGGAACGGTTTTTCCGCGAGATGATCGGTCTGACCCCGGCGCGTTTCGCTAAAATCGTACGCATAGAAAAGGCAATGCAGCTGCTTAAAACCGACTTGAGTCTGACTAAGATCGCTCTTACCGCCGGATATTTCGACCAGGCCCATTTCAATCACGATTTTCTGCACTTCGTCGGTCTGACTCCCGGTCAATGCCGCCAGGTCTGCGGCAAAACCTGATCCCGTCAGCGAATTGGCATTCTTAATTTCCCGAATTCGATTCATTATTACATAAAATTCACTACAAAAATTATACTCTGTCGGATTTGTACAATTTTTCATTGGTTTCGGTTCGTATTATTCGCAGAATATTAATTAAGGAGTAATGCGAAAATGAAAAATTTTAACGAAAAGGTTCAAAATTATCTCAATCACCTCTGCCTGACGATTCCAACCCGTTTAGTCGGCACGGATGGCAACCGGGCTGCGACGCAATTCGTCGCGGATAAGTTCCGCGCGCTCGGCTGGGAAGTCGAGACACCGGAATTCGATTGCATGAACTGGACAAATGACGGCGCCGATCTGAAAGTCACCGAACGAAGTTTTCCGATCAATCCCGGTCCCTATTCACGCGGCTTCGCGGGAGCGGGCGAACTGGTCATCATCCGCACCGTCGCTGATTTAAAAAATACTGACATTCGGGATAAGATCGTCCTGCTGATCGGTGAAATTGCCCGCGAGCAATTGATGCCCAAGAACTTCGTATTTTACAATCCCGAACATCATCGGGATATCATTCGCCTGCTGGAAGCCGGAGCGCCGCAGGCGATTATGTCGGCCACCGGTCGCGATCCGCAATTGGCCGGCGGAGTCTATCCTTTTCCGTTGCTCGAAGATGGCGACTTCGACATTCCGTATGTTTTCATGAAAGACGTGGAAGGCGAACCGCTGACCGCCTTGGCCGGTCAAACCGCCGAACTGACCATTCGGGCGACCCGGAATCAGGCCCGCGGCTGCAACATCAACGCTTTCAAAGGCGATCCGGCCAAACCGCGCATTGCCGTGACCGCCCATATTGACGCCAAAATGGGCACTCCCGGCGCAATTGACAATGCCACCGGCGTAATTACCCTTATCTTACTGGCCGAACTGCTGAAAGACTATCCGGACGACGGCAAACGAATAGAACTGACCGTTTTAAACGGCGAAGATTATTATGCCGCTCCCGGAGAAATGCTTTACTTCGCCGCTAACGAAGGCCGCTGGTCGAATATTCACCGGGCAATTAATATCGACGGTGTCGGATATTTTCAGGGTGAAACTTCTTACTCGACCTACAATCTGTCGGATAGCCAGAACGAATTCGTCAATGAGTGTTTCGCGAAATTTCCAGGCCTTAAACGCGGCGCGGAATGGTACCAGAGCGATCACGGCATGTTCATTCAGCAGGGCTGCCCGACTATGGCGATTACTTCCGGTATATTCCTGACCGATCTGACGGTTTATGTCACACATACGCCCAAAGATCATCCCCGGATCGTGGATGTCAGTAAAGTCACGGAAACCGCGACGGCATTAGCCGAACTAATCACCCGGCTTTAGTTTATCCAATGGTTGCGGGGTTTCAGCCCCGCAACTTTTTGTCCGGCAAATACCCGCATTCGTCCGGAACCTCACTGAATGTTGATCGGTCCTCGTCCGATTCTGGTAAATTAAGGCTAAACTTTAATTATTAAAGATTTCAGTAAAATAATCATTTGACCGGAATATCGACTTTATTATTTTTGCTCCAAGAATAAACTGAATTTGATTTTAGATTTCGGTTCATTTATTTCACTTAGATTGAGAGTAATATTTTTATCGCAAAGGAACGGCGAATGATTGGAAATTATGCAGAAATCAAAAGGGCAAGTGGTCAGATAACTGCTAACGGCCTTTACGACCCGGCCCTCGAACATGACAGTTGCGGGGTCGGCTTTATAGCCAAATTAAACGGCGACGCCACTCATCAGATCATTCGCGATTCAATTACGGTTTTAATCAACCTGGAACATCGCGGCGCGTTGGGCGGCGATAAATCTACCGGTGACGGCGCCGGAATAATGACGCAGATTCCGGACTCTTTTTTACGTCAGACCGGCGCTGAGAGCGGTTTGCGTTTACCACAGGTTGAAGATTATGCCGTTGGCATGTTGTTCATGCCGATGGAAAAACAGCTGGCAAACACCTGCCGGGTAATATTCGAAAGAATCGCTACGGCCGAAGGTTGTGAGGTTCTCGGCTGGCGGCCTGTCCCGGTCAATCCTTCCGCAATCGGCGATCAGGCTCGTCTGACAATGCCGGGAATCTGTCAGGTTTTCATTCACCGCGCCCGGATCGGCGCGGAAGCTTTTGAGCGCAAACTGTATGTCATCCGGCGTCTGGCAGAGAAAGAGGTCGCCGCTCTTCCGGAAGACACCAGCCAGTTCTATATCGTCAGCCTTTCGGCCAACCGGATCGTTTACAAAGGTTTGCTAACCGCCCATCAATTGACGGACTTTTACCCCGATCTGGCAGACGAGCGCTTCGCTTCCCGTTTCGGCGTCATTCATCAGCGTTACAGCACAAATACCCTGCCGACCTGGAACCTGGCGCAGCCCTTCCGCTTCATCGCCCATAACGGCGAGATCAATACGCTCAGCGGCAATATCAACCGCATGCAGACCCGCGAACTCGATCTGCAATCGCCCCTGTTCGGCGAGGATATCGAGAAACTCAAACCAATCATTGTCACCAGCGGCTCCGATTCCGCCATTCTCGATAATGTCCTGGAACTGTTGGTGCTGAGCGGCCGTTCGCTGCCGCATGCCATGATGATGATGGTTCCTGAAGCTTACGGCCCGAAAATCCAGATGAGCGAAGACAAACGGGCTTTCTACGATTTTCATTCGTCAATCATGGAACCGTGGGACGGCCCGGCTGCCATCGTTTTCTGCGATGCGCGTTACCTCGGTGGGATTCTGGACCGCAACGGTCTGCGCCCGGCGCGTTACACCATCACAAGTGACGGCCTGGTGATCTTAGCTTCCGAAACCGGCGTACTGGACATTCCGCCGGAAAAAATCATCAAGCGCAGCCGCCTCTCGCCCGGTAAAATGCTTTTAACCGATTTCAACCAGAACCGGGTCGTTCCCGACAAGGAGATCAAGGCCAAAATCTCGCGCCAGAAACCCTACCGGCGCTGGATCAAGGACAACATCATCACCCTGCGCGGCCTCTTCAACCCGGCCAGCGCCCCGGCCGAAAAAGACGAAATCCTCTTACAAAAACAACACGCTTTCGGATACACCGCCGAAGATCTGAAAGTGCTCATTGCTCCGATGGCCTCCCGCAGCCAGGAACCGGTCGGCGCCATGGGCAACGATACGCCGCTCGCGATCCTGTCCGACCGGCCGCAATTATTATTCAATTACTTCAAACAACGTTTTGCCCAGGTTACCAATCCGCCGATCGATCCGCTGCGTGAGGAATTGGTCATGTCGCTGGAGACTTTCGCTGGCGGCGAAGGCAATCTGCTTGAAGAAACGCCCGAAAATTTCCGCGGCTTTCGTTTTTCGCACCCGGTATTGACACCGGCCGACCTGGTGCGCATCGAACAGGCCGAACATCCCAGCGTGAAAGTCGCCTACATTGATATGCTTTTCGACCGGAATGGCGGTCCGCAGGCGCTTGAACTGGCTTTAGACAAACTCTTCGTAACTGCAGCGGAACGGATCGCCGCTGGCGCGACTCTGCTAATCCTGACCGACCGCAATATTGACGCCAAGCGCGTGCCGATTCCTTCCCTGCTGGCAGTATCGGGCCTGCACCATTTCCTGGTCCGCAAAGGTTTGCGCAACCGCGCCAGTTTGATAGTCGATTCGGGCGAAGTCCGTGAGGTCATGCATTTCTGCCTGCTGGTCGGATTTGGCGCAGACGCGATTTGCCCGTACTTAGCTTTTTTCACGGTGCGTAATTTGGCCTTAAACAGTCTGCTCGATCACGAAATGAAACCCGAGGAAGCGGTCGATTCGTACATCATCGCCGTAAAAAAAGGATTTCTGAAAACAATGAGCCGGCTTGGAATCTCGACTCTGCATAGTTTCTTCGCGGCTCAGACTTTCGAGACGGTTGGCATCAGCCAGGCGGTTATTGACCGTTATTTTACCGGAACGATCAACCGTTTAGATGGAATCGGACTGGAAGAAATCCAGGCGGAAGCCATTCAGCGCCACGCGGTCGGTTTCCCCGAAAAAGGCGCCTGCGCCAATCTGCTGAACCCCGGAGGTGAATATACCCTGCGGGCTTCCGGAGCACGGCATGGCTGGAACCCCACTGCGATCGCCAAACTCCAGACCGCCACGCGTACTAACGATTACGAAATTTTCAAGGAATACATCCGGGCAGTCAATGAAAGCGACGCCGCTCCGCCAACCATTCGCCGGTTACTTAATTTCAAAAACCGGGAAGCTGTACCGATCGATGAAGTCGAACCGGTCGACGCTATCGTCAAACGGTTTGTTACATCGGCCATGTCATTCGGCTCGCTAAGTCCAGAAGCCCATCGGACCATTGCCATCGCCATGAACCGGATCGGTTCCCGCAGTAATTCCGGTGAAGGCGGCGAAGATCCGCAGCGTGCGACCGTACTACCCAATGGAGACTGCGCCAATTCTAAAGTCAAACAGGTCGCTTCCGGCCGTTTCGGAATTACACCGGAATATCTGATCAGCGCCGAGGAATTGCAGATCAAGATCGCTCAGGGCGCCAAGCCCGGCGAAGGCGGTCAGTTGCCCGGCCATAAAGTCACCGACGAAATCGCCCATGTCAGACATACGACCCCGGGCGTAACCTTAATTTCACCGCCGCCGCATCACGATATCTACTCGATCGAAGACCTTTCGCAATTGATCTTCGATCTCAAATGCGTCAATCCGACGGTAAAAGTCTCCGTCAAATTAGTTTCGGAGTCGGGCGTCGGCACCATCGCGGCCGGAGTTGCCAAAGCCCGCGCCGATCTGGTGCTGATCTCGGGTTACGAAGGCGGAACCGGCGCATCGCCGCTGACCGCGATTAAACATACCGGAATCCCCTGGGAAATCGGCCTGGCTGAAACTCACCAGACGTTGCTTTTTAATAAATTACGCGACAAAATCCGCGTCCAGGTTGACGGCCAGCTGAAAACCGGCCGCGACCTTGCCATCGCAGCGCTGTTGGGAGCCGAGGAATTCGGTTTCGCCACTTCGGTTTTGATTACGCTCGGCTGCGTTATGCTGCGCAAATGTCATCTGAATTCCTGCGCGGTGGGCGTCGCGACTCAGGATCCGCGCCTGCGGGCTAATTTCCAGGGCAAACCCGAATACATCGAGCGTTTCTTCTGGTTTCTTGCGCAGGATTTGCGCGAAGTCATGGCGGAACTTGGTTTCCGCACGGTGGCGGAAATGGTCGGACGTTCCGATGTCCTAAACTATCGGGCGCCGGAAAGCACCTGGAAAGTCAATCGGTTTAACCTGCGTCCGTTATTGAACGCTATGGCCAATTCAAACACGGTCTGCGGCGTCGGCCGGACCGATCCGGTGGCGGCTTTCGACGACGAACTGATGCCGCTGGTAGTGAAGGCTATTAATGAACAGAAGCCAGTCGAACTTGATCTGGAAATCCGGAATATTCACCGGACGGTCGGAGCCCGTTTGAGCGGCGCGATCGTGAAAAAATATGGTGCGGCCGGGCTGCCGCCTGACACCATCAGGCTCAATTTCATAGGCTCGGCCGGTCAGAGTTTCGGAGCCTTTTTGGCGCCCGGAATAAGCCTGAAAATCGTAGGCGACACCAACGATTATCTCGGTAAAAGTATGGCCGGCGGACGCATCGTGCTAGTGCCGCCGCCGAATATCGCCTTTACTCCGCATGAAAATGTCATTTGTGGCAACGTTGTGCTATACGGCGCGACCGGCGGTGAAGTTTTCATCAATGGCAAAGCCGGCGAACGTTTCGCGGTGCGCAACAGCGGCGCCCTGGCGGTTGTCGAAGGCATCGGCGATCACGGTTGCGAATACATGACAGGTGGTACGATTGTCGTGATCGGCTCGACCGGCAAGAATTTCGCAGCCGGCATGAGCGGCGGAATCGCCTATATTTTCGATGAAACTCAATTATTCGACACCAAATGCAACCTCGATATGGTCGATCTGGAAAGCGTTTGGGATCAAAACGATAAGGCTTTCCTGCACTCGATTATAACCAAACATTTGCACTACACCAACAGTCAGCGCGCCAAAACAATTTTGGATAAATGGGATTCCAGTTTACCGATGTTTGTTAAAGTCATTCCGATCGATTACCGCAAATCGCTCGAACGCATGAAACTGAGCGAACAGGCCGATGTGGCAACCGTCGCCGCCACCGAGGAGGTATTCAATGCCTAAGACCATTAGTTTTATTCAAAACGCCCGCGTCACTCCGGCCAAGAAAGCAGTTGCCGAACGGATTCTCAGCTATGCGGAGTTCGAAATTCCTTTGAATGAAGACGCTTTATTAAACCAGGCCGCCCGTTGTATGGACTGCGGCGTTCCGTATTGTCATGCTGTGGGTTGCCCGTTAGTCAATCGCATCCCGGACTGGAATGACATGCTCAGTTATGGTCATTGGCAAAAAGCGCTGACGCTTTTACACGCCACCCATAATTTCCCGGAATTCACCGGCCGGATTTGCCCGGCGCCCTGTGAATATGCCTGCTCGTTAGCCATTAATAATGCGCCGGTCACGATCAAACATATCGAATTGCAGATCGTCGAAAAGGGCTGGCGCGAAGGTTGGATCAGGCCGCAGCCGGTTTCCATCAAAACCGGAAAAAAAGTTGCTGTTATCGGTTCGGGGCCGTCCGGATTGGCAGCCGCACAACAATTGACGCGCGCCGGCCATTCCGTAGTCGTTTTCGAGAAAAGTGAACGGATCGGCGGATTACTGCGTTTCGGCGTTCCGGATTTTAAATTGGATAAAGTCGTCATCGACCGGCGATTGGAGCAACTCCAGGCCGAAGGCGTGGTTTTCGAGCCGGGTGTGGATGCCGGACGCGACATTTCTCCGCGCTACCTGAAAAGAACCTATGACGCCAGCATCATCGCGGGCGGGACGACCGTTCCGCGCAATCTCGATATCCCCGGACGGACATTGCCCGGAATCCACTTTGCCATGGATTATTTAGTGCGACAGAATCAGATCAATGCCGGAATTCCGGTTTCGGCAGCCGGTGTTACCGCCAAAGATAAAAATGTCATTGTGCTCGGCGGCGGCGATACCGGTTCGGATTGTGTCGGCACGGCGCGGCGTCAGGGCGCAAAAAGCATCACTCAGGTCGAAATCCTGCCGCAACCGCCCTTGCAACGGACATCGTATAATGCCTGGCCGGCCTGGCCGCAGATTCTGTTCACTTCCAGTTCACATGAGGAAGGCTGCGAACGCTTATTCGGACTTACGGCGACTTCTTTTTCGGGTCAGGAACGAGTTCAGCAGGTGAATTTCAGAAAGTTGGAGTGGTCGGAACCAGATAAAAACGGGAAACGCACCTGCCTGGAAATCGCCGGCTCGGATTTTTCATTGAAGGCCGATCTGGTGATTCTGGCGCTCGGTTTCCTGCATGTCGAGCATGGAATTCTGATCCAGGAACTGGGGATCAAAACTGACCCCCGTGGAAATATTTTCGTCGATCAAAACTTCATGACGAGCGAAGCGAATTTCTTTGCGGCCGGCGATGCCGTCAGCGGCGCCTCGCTGGTAGTCAGGGCCATTAACAGCGGCCGGCAGGTCGCGGCCGCGGTAGATAATTACCTTTCCGGTAAATAAGCGCTCATCGTTCAGATAACCTTTTGTCAATCCGGGCATTTTTACTTATATTTAGCGTCCACTTTTCGGAGTGGTTAAATATGAAATTTGGAGGACTGAAATAGTTATGGCTCTGATGCAAAGAATGCGCGACAACACCCACGTGATCCTGTGGGCGCTGTTAATCCTGTTTCTGGCCAGTATGACCATCGGAGGACTGGTTGGGGGCGCCGATCTGCTGGATCTGTTTTCACAAAAATCCCGTCTGAAAGATGCTGCCGGAATCGTCGATGGAAAGAAGTTAGATGCGGCCCGCTACTCCCAGATGGTTCAGAATGAGATAAATAATTACCGGGATCAAAACCGGGAATTGAGTGAAGCCGAAGTCGATCAACTTTCGGAACAAATCTGGCAATCTTATATCAACGAAACTCTGATCGGCCAACAGATCGACCAGTTTAAACTCAAGGCAACCGACAATGAAATCTACGAGGTGCTTGTAAAAAATCCACCCCAGATTTTAATGCAGAACGAAGCCTTCCTGACCGACGGTCAGTTTGACTATCAGAAATATCTGAACGCCATCAACAACCCGCAGGGTAATGAATGGCAACCGGTCGAAGAGTATTTGCGGAGTTATCTGCCTTTTGAAAAAATGCAATATCTGATCGAAAGCCTGGCGATGGTTTCGGACGCCGAAATCACGGAGGACATCACGCTTGCCAAAACGACGGCCGACTTTACCGCTCTGGTGGTGCCCTACGCGATCGTCGCCCGGGATACTTTTGCGATTACCAAAAATGAAATCAAAAAATATTACGATTCCAATCGCAAGAATTTTCATGTCAGTGAGACCCGGACTTTGGACTATGTTGTTTTCGATACCAAACCGACCCCGGCGGATACCTTTGCGGCCGTTCAGCAGATCAATGCCATCCGCGAACGTTTAGGGCGCGGTGAGGATTTCGCTACTCTGGCGAGTGAAAATACCGAAGACCCCAGCGGTGCAGCCAACGGCGGCGATCTGGGTTGGTTCGGCAAAGGCCAGATGGTTCCGGAATTCGATAACGTCGCCTTCAGCCTGGGCAAAGGTCAGGTTTCCCGGCCGGTTTATACCCAATATGGCGTCCATCTGATTAAAGTCGAGGATAAACGCAATCAGAATGGCCAGCCGGAAGTTAAAGCTCGTCATATCTTAATCAAGATCAAAACCGGTCCCGAAACTATGGAAAATATCCGGTCGCAGGCCAATCTCTTTGCTTTCGATGCCAATGAATACGGTTTTGCTGCCGCGGCTGATTCAATGAAGTTAACGGTGAGAAACACCGGTTCTATTGCAAAAGATGCCCGTTATATTAGTTACTTCGGTCCTTTCCCGGCCGCGGTCAGGTTCGCTTATTCCGACGTCCCGGTCGGTTCTGTCTCAGAAGTGCTAAATTACGAAAACGGCATTACCGTCATGAGCCTGAAGGAAATCAAAAAGGAATTTTATCGCCCGTTAGATGAAGTCACTGAACAGATTAAGAATATTTTAACCGGTGAAAAACGGACGGCCCGGTTAAAAGACATTGGCGACGAGATTTACACTCAAGTCGGTCAGGACGACCAATTTGATAATATCCTTACCAAATATCCGGCCTGCAAAATTGACGCCTACACCGCCCAGGCCGTCAATGTCCCCCTGAAAAATGTGCAGCGCTCTGCCGCCGTCACCGGAACACTACTGGCCTTAAAACCGGGACAAATTTCCAAACCGGTAATGATCGCAAACCACACCGTTGTCATTATCAGGATGAATGCCCGGCAGGACGTCAAACCGGAAGATATTGCCGCTGAAAAGGAATCTACCCGTAACCGTCTGATGAATCAGAAAAAGAATATGATTTATAATGAATGGATTGCCGCTTTAAAAAGTCAGGTCAAGATCGTCGACAATCGCAGCAGCTTTTATTAATCAGTAACAAAATTCCGATAAAAAAGCCCGGGGAAATACCGGGCTTTTTTATTTGTCTTCGATTTCGAGATTGTATTTATGAAGAAGCCCCGCCAAACCGGTTGCGGAAAAACGAGCTTTACGAATACGATTATTCTCAGGATCGATCGAAAAATTGAACGCATTGGTAAAATCTGCGCTTTCCAAAACGGTACGCCCGAAAATCGCACCGGCCAGATCGCAATTTTCGAATACTGCCTGAGTAAGATTTGCCTCGCTCAAATCAGCTTCATGCAGACTGCAGGTCCGGAAAATGGTCCTGGCAACCGACAGTTTGTAAAAAGATGCCATGTCGAGGTTGCAGTTTTCAAATTCGAACGTCAGCAGAAAATTATTACAGACCTCAAAACGAACTCCGAGCAGTTTGCAGTCCTGAAACTTTACCATTCGGAAAGCCGTGTTAACCACTTTCGCCAGACTGAGATCGCAACTGTGGAAATCGCAGGTATTGAAAACGGCATTGGACAGATCAATATTCGAGAATACACAATTCAGGAAGCTGCATTTCTCATATTCGCCGGTTCGAAAGCGGTCATGGGTAAAATCAACGCCCTTAATCTTCTGCTCGGTGCAGACAGCCAGACCTCTTTTATTTTTAAAGGGATCAATGCGCGACATCAGTACAGCTCGTACTTTGCCAGGCGACCGTCTAAAGCGCCGTTGACTAACGGCTTCTTCCAGGCGGCTTTGAGGCCGACGGACTTCAGGAGCTCTTTATCGCCAACGTAAATATAGGCAGTCGAGTCTTTGCATTTCTGTTTGAGAAAGTCGCCGAGATTTTTATAGAGCGCCGCAGTCTCTTCCGGCTTCCCTTCCCGAATGCCGTAAGGCGGATTGCAGACGATGACCCGGTTTTCAAGCGATGGGATATCCATGAAATTTTTATTCATAAGAGTGACGCGGTTGCCACCCGGCAGATGATTGACGTTCTCGATGGCGATTTTTGCCGCGCGTCCGGAAATGTCACTGCCGGCAATTAGGTTTTCCGGGAGCGGGCGGATATTTTGCAGAGATGCTTCCCTGACAGATTCCCAGATATTGGCGTCGTAATCCGGCAAATACAGAAAACCGAAGTTTTGGCGCAGGAACCCGGCCGGAATCCGGCAGTATGACATCAGCGCCTCGCAGAGCAGAGTTCCCGAACCGCAAAATGGATCGTAAAGCGGTTTTTCGCCCTGCCAGCCGGTCAGGCAGATTATCGTGGCGGCCAGGGTTTCGATCATCGGCGAAGCCCCGGTTTCGGTGCGATAGCCGCGCCGGTGCAATGAACCGCCGGAAGTGTCCAGACTCAGAACCGCCCGATTATTATCGATATGAACATTAAACCAAACATCCGGCGCGATCGTTTCGACGTTCGGGCGCCGCCCGGTTTTTTCGCGAAAAAGATCGACGATAGCATCCTTCACCTTCAGTGCAGCATATTTGGAATGGGTGATCTTGCTGTGGGCCGCCGTCGCAAAAACTGCAAAGGTCTGGTCAAGACTGAAAAACTTCATCCAATCGATGGACTTGGCCGTTTTATAGAGATAGTCCGTACTATGGCAGTCAAATGTGAGCAACGGCGCCAGAATGCGCGTGGCTAATCGTGAGTGGTAATTCAAACCGTACAACGTGCGCGGGTCGGCTTCGAACTGGATGCCGCGATATAACTGTTTTACATTGCGGGCGCCGAGTTCCTGAAATTCCTGCGCGCCAAGATCTTCCGTTCCGCCGGCGATCAACGCGAAATACCGGCCGTATTTTTGATATTCAAACATATTGATCCATTTTCAACCGCAGGAATTAGCGAGGACGCGGAGATCTCTAGTATTTATACTCTCAATATATCTCTGACAGAAGTAAAAATTCCGGTCGAAATCACTGCTTACTTAAAAACACTCCGAAAGCGGCTTTGATTGGTAACGTTCCATTCCGGGTGCTTTTCAAGTTTCTTACTGTTGAAGTCATTGATTTTGTCGATGCGGTCGAAAACAGCGTCGTAGGTCCAGTTGGATTCCGGATTCCAGAAATCGCGCGAGGTGTTGGCTTTAATACGTTGCAGAACCCGGACGAGCGCTGTCGGATCGTAGCCGCTGCGGTAGGCATAGATTATCCCAAGGTTATCGGCCTCTTCTTCGTAAGATAATTGCCGGCGGCTGGTAGCCGACTCGAAACTATTGAGCGCAATTTCGTCAAGTTCGGCGGCGACTTCATCTTCTTCGGCGATTTCGGCATCCATTTCATCGAATCCCTGCTCGGCTTCGATCATGGTTTTGCGTTTGCCGACTTCCTGCACGCCGTGTTTCTGAACGACGTGACCGATTTCATGCGCCAGGACGACTGCCAGTTCAGCCTCATCCTGCAAAATTCCAATCAGCCCCGCCGTCAGAAAGATCATGCCGTTAGGCGTGGCATAGGCTGAAGGACGATTATCTTTCAGGATGTAAAATTTGAATTCGTAATCGTACATATCGGTATTTTCGAGTACGATATTACCGACGAGATTGAGGTATTTTAGCTGGGCCGGATTATTGACCAGTCCGCCGGCCGCGATCTTGGAGGCGGCGGCCAGACCGATCTTTTCCATCTCAAACGAAATCGAATGATCGGTATTTTCATCTTTGATCCGTTTATAGCGTTTGGCGATCTTTTCGGGATCGCGTCCCTGGTAGGTCTCGCGCCTGAACTTTAAAAATTCATCCGGAGTAAAAATAGGCCGGTCATATTGCTCGATAAAGGCGGCGTCGCCTTTATGGTAATTGACAAACTTTTGCGCAAAGCCCTTAACGGCTCCGCTGGCCGAAGCGCGCGAAATTATCGGCGAACCGCTGCCTTTTAAAGTGCCCTGCATAGTGGTTCCGGACGGTTCTGTCCCGGCACTGACGGCATTTTCCGAAATCCAGCCGATCTGATCGGCGCACTGAACTTTAACCCAGCCGGTCTGCATATCTTTAATGATGACCTGTACGCCTTTTTTCAACATTCCGATGAGCGGATAATAAGAACCGGGGCCCTGTCTGAAATGGGTATTATCGCGGCCGATTGTCGTGGGTTCGTCCGCTGAAATGCTGACGCTCAAAGCAATCAACACGATGCTGGTAAGAATTGAATGCTTCATATTTTTCCCCTTGTTTTCATTTTAAAGCACCTGAAATTCGCGCAATTCTGCTCAATAATCAAGTCCGATTTATTTGACTGTGATATTAAACACGCCATCCTCGTCAATCAGCTTTGGTTCGTTTATCAATTGGGCACAGCGTTTACTGAAAACTTTGCTGACCGGATCGTCCGTAAAATGTTTGCTCATTTCCAGAAAAGCCAGCCCGGCGGCCTGGAACTCGCGTGCCCGGTAAAGCTGTAAAGCCTCGCGGTGCAACGCCAGCATTTTCTCGGCTTCCGGAGTCAGGTCGGCATTGGCGCTGACGACATTATAAATCGCGAGCGGTTTTTCACGGCCTTTGACCCGGATAAGATCGAGTTCACGGCAGATGAAATGATCCTTCACCAGGGCGTAGGTCGTCTCGGAGATTATATTTTGCGTGCCGTAGAGTTTATTGACGCCTTCCAGCCGGGCGGAAAGGTTGACCGTGTCGCCAATCGCCGTATAATCCATGCGGTTCGACGAACCGATATTGCCCACCACAAAATTACCGCTGTTAATGCCCAGTCGGGTAATCAGCGGAATGGATTGATTCTTGGCCTCGATGGTTAAAGTCGAGAGTTTTTTAAAGCCCAGCGCCGCATTGCAGGCCATTTTAGCATGTTCGGCAGTTTCGATCGGGGCGCCGAAAATTGCCATGATGCCGTCGCCGGTATATTTATCGAGCATGCCGTTATTTTCGAAAATAATCTGCTCGACCTTGGTGAAATATTGATTGAGGAAGCCGACGATCTCGGGCGGCGTGAATAATTCCGAGATGCCGGTAAAACCCTGCAAGTCGGAGAACATTACAGTCGCCACGATTTCCCGGCCGCCCATTTCGAGGCGTTCCGGATTCTTTGTCAAATTATCGACGACCGCCGGATGCAGATAGCGGTTGAAGACCTTTTTGATCATCTTCTTCTCGCGGCCTTCCGTCAGATAATTGATCAGCAGAACCACGGTGATGCTCAGGATAAAGGCAATCTCCGTTATGACAACCGGTACAAACATCTTCACCTGCCGAAAAGCTATCACGGTCGCGATTAATGGAATAACAAGCGCGACCAGCGAGATTACCGCCGACTGCCAGATTTTCAGTTTCTGCCACAGATAGGCCAGCAACCATACAATCACAAAAGATAGCGCTAACCAGGCGCCAAATGGAAAATCGGAAACGTAGTCGCCCCGAATTATGTTCGAGAAAAGCGTGGCATAGACCTCAACTCCCGGATACGGTTCAACCGGCGAATATGGTGTTGTTTTCAGGTCGAGTAATCCGGCGGCGGTGGCTCCGATAAAAACGGCTTTTTCTTTAAAAACGGCCGGATCGATGTCCGGTTTTTGGCCGCTCTGCCACTGAAGGTAAGAATTCAACAATTGGGCGAATGAAACATACTGAAAAGTATGCCCCGGTCCGCCCGGACCGTACCAGTAAACATTAAAAAAACCCAGCGCGTCAACCGGAATGCGGCGTTGTCCGGCGACAATGACATTTTCAGCCGGATCGAATCCGATGGTTCGGAGACTGTCGTAAATCATACCAGCCGCTAAAGCCATATAAGGCACATATTTGCCATCGATAGAGTAGATCAGCGGAATGCGCCGGCAGACGCCGTCATTATCGGTAAAGAAATTCACCGCGCCGGGATAAGCCATCGCACGTTGGAGGCGGGTAATCGGCACAGTTATATTCGGATAGGCGTGCACAATTTCTTCCGGCAGTTCAAAACGGAACTCACGATTGAAAACCGGGATCAGACTTTCGCCGCCAAGCCGGGTCGAGTCTTCCATCTGCGTCGCCAGAATGACATTGCCGGCAGTGCGGATTTCCCGCGCAAAAGCCGAGTCGGCATACTCGGCCTGGATGTTCAGGCGGTCAATGTCCGGCGAAGAAAAGATAATATCGTATAGGATCACTTTTGCGCCGCAATACCGCAGATAATCGGTCGCTACGGCATAAATATCACGCGGCCATGGCCAGAGCGCCTGGAAATTATTCTGAAAAAAATCGAGGCTGTTTTGATCGATGGCAATAATGACCGACTCGGTTGGGTGCTGCTCCGGCTGGAAATCACGATAGAGAATATCCTGTACCTGGTTTTCCCAGCGTTGGATCAGGCTGTTATTGTAAACCAGACCGGCAATCAGTAGAATACCAAAAGCGATTCCCAGCGCGATCAGCATTTTCTTCGTGTTAATGTGCATGCTCCGATCCTCCCAAACTTTAGTTTACCTGGCCGACATCATTTCCCATTCAAAACCCCAATCCCACTGATCGAAGTACAGGTTGCCGCCTTCCCACTCGACCTCGCCGCGCTGCGAATCGATCGTCTCGGAACGCGGGTAGATTTTCGCCGGGTAAAAATTATCGGAAATACTGTCATTGAAAATCAGGCGGTAACTGTCCATGCCGTTCAGGTAAAACCATTTCAGGGTTTCGTCTTCGGTTTTGCGCAAGCCATAAGTTACGTCCATCGGGACCCAGCCGAACGGCGCGAAGTAAATCTCACCCCAGTCGTGCATGCTGTCGTCCGGCGGTTTGAATTCCCAACCGGATTGCCAGCGCGCCGGAATACCGTTCAACCGACAAAGCGTAATGAAAGTCAGGGTCATCATGCCGCAGTCGCCGTGATGCCGGTCGATTACATAATCTGGTATGTTGTAGAAAGTCGAATATTCACGGGCGGAAGCCCAGGTGATGTTCGCATCCATCCAGCCGAAAAGTTTCTGGGCAATACGATACGGATTGGTCTCGTCACCGACAATCTCCTTCGACAGAGTCCGGATTTTATCATTGAAAACGATATGCGGCGGTTCCTCTTTCAGGTATTTTTCCAGACCGGCATCAGATGGAATCGCTGTCACCTGTTCGGCCGTAACCGGCGCATACTTGCCATAAATTTCATAAGTGTATTCGACTGAAAATTCCGTCACGGAATCTTTCACGGCCGGTTTTTCGAAGTAAATCGTGCGTTGCAGCGTCTGATCGGTATTTGCCAGAACGTAAACCGGCGGATCGGTTTTAATGATTTTAGCATTTACCTGGCGGTCGGCGATCTCGCGCGGGAACGGAATCCAGCACCGGATCGTCTTTCCGTCCGGAACGACATTCGGGTTGACGGCGACGCTCTGAGTAATCTTCATTTTTAACGGCAGAACCGTGGCTTTCTTAGTTTTGGCGACTGCATCGATGACCGTTTGACAATGCTCGTCTAAATTCAAGCCGCCTTCCGAAGCAACCGTCGTCTTAGCGGAATCGGCTTTTTGCTTAATGGCTTTCGCGGTCGGATCGAGCCGGAAAAGATTACGGGCTGCGGCGCCGAAATACATTTTCTGACCGTCGATCAACATATATTCCAGTTTTTTCTCCGATTCCCAGCGCGCCAGATCGGCCGGACTGACTTCCGGGATATACTGCCTGATATATTTGACAACATCGTCTGCGCCCGCGTCAAAGTCCAGCCGGATGCGGTCCATCCGATCCAGTTCGAATTTCAGGGCGCGCACCTCGCAGGTGCTCAGCGAATCGTTCCGGGCCAGTTCTTGCCGGATGACTTTTTCAGCCTTCGTGAATTCGCCTTTTTGAATTAAGGCCAGATAATCACTCTCGGCGCATCCGAACAAAATCAGGCTGAGAGCGATCGAACCGATTGTGCAGACGATTTTTTTCACCATGATATTGACTCCATATTTTTAATACTTAACATTTGTATTGAAATTAGGACATAGCAGATTACTTTTCCAGTAATTTTTATGATCTTCCGACAATTAACCACCAAGCCTCAAAGGCATAAAGCATTTAATAATTGGAAAAACCACTGATTCAAACCACATATTGTTATAAAACTCAGCATGTAATATATGATCATTATCTTCGTGACTTTGAGACATAATGGAAAAATTATTTCTACCGGACTAAAATTATTTAAGTCGAAATGTTTTCAAAAATCGGCGAACCGGCCTAAATTTGGTCACTTTTTCTGATAAGATTAATTATGCTTTCGGGCTCAGGGAAAAACAGAGGCAAAAATGAACAGGATAGTTCAACATCCGATTCTTTCCGTTCCGACCGACCGCAAAACGGTCAGATTTTTCTTCAACAACAAAGAGTTAGAAGGTTTCGAGGGCGAAGCCGTTTCCTCGGCGCTGATCGCTCAGGGCTTTCATGAATTCGCCATTCATCGTAAAGGCGACACGCCGCAGGGCCTGTTCTGCGCCAACGGGCAATGCTCGCACTGCACTCTGATAATTGACGGCCTGCCGCAAAAATCCTGTGTGACGTCGCTGAAGGCCGGAATGCAGGTACAGACTCTGCGTCACATTCCGGAGATTCCCTTAGACAATCGTCCTCTCGGAAAACATTCCAGAGTCGAATTGACCTGCGATGTACTGACGGTCGGCGCCGGCCCGGCCGGAATCGCCGCCGCGATCGATCTGGCTAAGATGGGATTCAGCGTCATCATCGTCGACGATAAGGAGCGTCCCGGCGGGAAACTGCTGCTTCAGACTCATAAATTTTTCGGTTCGATTGAAGATTGTCATGCCGGTACGCGCGGTATCGACATCGCCGCTCTGCTCGAGAAGGAATTGATCGAAAATCCCAATATCCGACTGTTTACCAACACGGCGGTCGTTGGCATTTTCAAAGACCAGAAAGCCGGTTTGTTCATCAATAATAAAAATTATAGCGTTGTGGCTTTCAACGGCCTGATCGTTTCACCGGGCGCCCGCGAAAAGTCACTGATTTTTCATGGCAATCACCTGCCGGGCGTCTTCGGTGCGGGCGCTTTTCAAACACTGGTCAACCGCGATCTGGTTAAAGCCAGCCTGCGTGTTTTCATCGTTGGCAGCGGCAATGTCGGATTGATCGCGGCTTATCATGCTTTGCAGGCCGGAATTGCGGCGGTCGGCATCTGCGATATTCTCGATAAAGTCTCCGGTTATAAAGTCCATGCCGATAAAATCCGGCGCATGGGCGTACCGGTTTACCTGAAGCATACCGTCATTTCCGCCGAAGGCAACGGTAAAGTCGAGCGTGTTACAATCGCGGCGGTCGACGATAATTTCCAGCCTTTACTGGAAACCGCCAGAACCTTCGAAGTCGATACGCTACTGCTTGCGGTCGGCCTGACATCGGTGGATGAGTTTTTCGAGATTGCCAAAACGTTTAATTTCAAGGTCGTTAAAGCCGGCGATGCGGATGAAATCGCGGAAGCTTCGTCTGCTATGTTCGGCGGCCGCATCGCGGCTCTCAAAATGGCCGACCTGCTCGGGAAAGCCGCCCCGCTTAACGAAACCTTCATCCGTAAAGCCGAAATTCTGAAGAGTAAACCGGGGCGCATTTTCCCGCCGAAAACGGTGACCCTAAATGATAAATTCCAGCCGATTATCCGCTGCCATGAGGAAATTCCCTGCAATCCGTGCACTTCAGTTTGCCCGGCTAAGGCTATCCGCCTGGAAGGCGATCGGAATGATTTAATGGACATTCCGGTTTACACGGGCGGCTGTACCGGCTGTATGCAATGCGTCCTGATCTGTCCCGGTCTGGCAATTACGCTGGCGCGTCAAATTGATGATAATTTTGCCGAAGTCGTTCTGCCGCACGAATATATTCCGGACTTTCAGATCGGCGACCGGATTGCCCTGACCGATACCGTCGGAAATTATCTGGAAGATGGCGAAGTCCTGAAAATTCGCTATATGAAAAAGTATAAGACGCACCTGGTGCATGTCAAAACGACTTTGCAGAATGGTGCTGCGGTCGCCGGAATTCGTGTCCAGCCGGAAGCTACCGCTGCTCCCCTGCCGCTGGCGCAATTTGAATACCTGCCGGACGATGGTATCGTTTGCCATTGCGAACTCGTGTCCGTCAAAGAAATCCGCGACTTTATCGGAGAACACGACGTCCATGACATTAATCAGCTCAAACTGGCGCGGGTCGGGATGGGCGCCTGCGGCGGGAAAAATTGTTCGGTATTGCTGCCGCGTTTATTCAGGGAAGCCGGTGTCGAATGGTCGCGGGTCGCACCCGGCAGCCAGCGTCCGCTCAGTGTTGAAGTTCCGTTTTACGCGATTGCCAATGAAGAAGATGGTGAATAAATGAAGACGTATGATGTTGTCATAATCGGAGCCGGTAGTATTGGAGTGCCGCTGAGTTTTTATCTGACGCAACGCAAACTGAAGGTGCTCGTTCTGGAAGAACTGGCTTCAGTCGGACGCGGCCAGAACCGGGCGGCTATCGGCGGGATTCGCGCTACCCATTCGGACGCTGCCAAGGCCAAAATCTGTCAGCGTACCATCGAAATTATCAGCCGCATGCAAAACGAACATGGCATCGATGTCGATTGGATTGCGGGCGGTTATCTCTATCCTGTTTACGATGACAAAAACGAGGCCGTGTTTAAAAAACTGATCGAATTCCAGAAATCCGTCGGGCTTAATATCAACTGGATCGGTCCGTCCGATATTGAGAAATTGGTACCAGGAATCACGCTGGAAAATCTGCGGGGCGGTTCCTACTCAGCCGAGGATGGTTCGGCTTCGCCGTTAAAGGTCGTCGACGCTTATTTCCAACTGGCGCGGCGGCGCGGTTGCGAATTTCATTTCATGGAAAAAGTCACAGGCTTCCTGACAGAAGCCGATCAAATTACGTCTGTAATCACCGATAAAGGTCAGTATGCCGGCAATCTGGTCGTCAATGCCGCCGGAGCTTATGCCCGCCAAATCGGCGAAATGTTGGGACTGGAATTGCAGGTATTCCCGGATTGTCACGAAGGCGGCATCACCGAACCGGTCAGGCGTTTCTTCGAGCCGATGGTGGTCGATGTCCGTCCGGACAGTCAGTCGAGCAATTATTATTTCTACCAGAATATTGAAGGCCAGGTCGTTTTTTGCATTACGCCCGATCCCAAAATCTTGGGCACGGATTGCGATAACACTTCGGTTTTCCTGCCATTGGTTACCAAGCGGATGCTCGGCCTTTATCCGCGCCTGCGCCATCTGCGGGTGCGACGCACCTGGCGCGGACTCTATCCAATGACGCCGGACGGTTTTCCGATTGTCGGCTTTACCCGCGAATTTCAAAATCTTTTTCTGACAATCGGCATGTGCGGTCAGGGTTTCATGATCGGCCCCGGGCTGGGTGAAATTGCGACCGAAATTATCGTCGATAAAAGTCAGAAATACGACGACATTCTTGAACAACTGAGCCTGTATCGCAATTTCGGCGGACAGGAATTATTAAAATAATTTTAGAAGGAACAGCGATGACTATTACGATTTCCAAGCGGGCGCAGGCGCTCAAACCATCTCCGACGATGGCGGTTTCGGCCATGGCCAAAAAGATGACCTCCGAAGGCCTTTCGATTGTTAATTTTGGAGTTGGCGAGCCGGATTTTGACACTCCCGAATATATCAAACAGGCCGCTCGTCAGGCCATTGACGACAACTTCACGCGCTACACGGTTTCGCCCGGAATAATGGAACTGCGCCAGGCAATCGTCGCCAAGTTGAAACGCGATAATGGCTTGGACTATCAACCGGCCGATGTTCTGGTAACCCCGGGCGGCAAACCCGCCATTATCGATATTCTTATGACGATCTGCGATCCGGGTGATGAAATCCTGATCCCGGCGCCTTACTGGGTCAGTTATCCGGCGCAGGTTGAATTATGTGACGGCCTTCCGGTAATTTTGGATTCGGACGAATCGACCGGTTTTAAGATCACGTCCGGGCAATTGGAAAAAACATTAGCCGGTTTGAAGAAGCCAAAAGCCCTGATTCTGAATTCTCCCAGTAATCCGACCGGCGCCGTCTATTCACGGGCAGAATTAACCGAAATTGGCCGGGTCTGTATGAAATATAACCTGCTGATAATCTCAGATGAGATTTATGAAAAGCTGATCTATGGCGACGCCCGGCATTTTTCAATTGCCGCGATTTCTGACCATCTTAAAGCCAGCACAGTCGTCATAAATGGCGTTTCAAAAGCCTACGCCATGACCGGCTGGCGGCTCGGTTATGCGGCCGGTCCGGCTGAAATCATCAAAAAAGCCACCGCGATCCAGGAGGCAACCGTTTCGTGTGTCAACTCGATCACCCAAAAGGCGGCCGTGGCAGCCTTTAATACCGACGACGGCAGTATCGAAGCGATGCGCCGGGAATTTGAAAAGCGCCGTGATTACTTAGTCGCCGAGCTACGCCACGATCCCCGCCTCGAATGCCCGATGCCGGATGGCGCCTTTTACGTTTTCCCGAATGTAGCCGCTTATTATTCCAGAACCGGAATTACCAACTCAATTGAAATGTGTGAATATTTGTTGAAAAATTTTCACGTGGCCTTAGTCCCGGGAGCGGCTTTCGGACGCGATGAGTGTATCCGCTTTTCCTATGCCGCCAGTCTGGAAAATATCGCCGAAGGTGTTAAACGCTTTAACGCCGGACTGAAAAGCCTTTAACCGCCGGAAGCATTCGTAATCTTATCTCGTTACGCGTCGCAATAGTTGCCTTAACGCCGGACAACCGCAATTTTTCCGGTAATCGTG
>Ga0172375_10001575_pt1 | contig 36522 bp, 42 predicted proteins | sample LakKiv1m_FD_114537 | JGI IMG/M metagenome (GOLD analysis project Ga0172375, IMG submission 114537) | Freshwater microbial communities from Kabuno Bay, South-Kivu, Congo - kab_092012_11.1m | ecosystem: Environmental > Aquatic > Freshwater > Lake | place: Democratic Republic of the Congo... | reverse complement strand
TCACCTTCTGACCACACGCATGAAAGCAACGGCGGGCATAGATCGCTCCTGCGGTTATGAAACAAGCCCGCCGTTCGCCCAACTCGAAAATTTCGATTTTGTCGGATAAGTGAAGATTGAGCGGCGAGGCATCAGCATATGGATAAGTGGAGGTGATATTATGAGGAAATGACTTGCAAACGAGTTTCACAAAAAGAGCGATATGTTGCGTCTGTGCTGAGACGATGAATGAAAATATTTGTATCAATCGAAATTTTTCATAAGGCAATTTTCGAAACTCATTCAAACTCGCTACTATTAGCTAAAAAATCACAACAACAACAAACTAACAACCCACACCCACAAAATCACGCAACCTGATAAATCACCGGACGATATTTTGGCGGAGGAATCGGCTTTCCGTTTGCTTTTGCGGCGGCCAGCCAGGCTTCTTTGGCTAACAGCACTTCCGCCAAGGCTTGATCTGGCGTTTCAGCAAAGGCAGAACATGCCTTGAGATCAGGAATATCCGCTATATAGCCTTCGTCCTCTTCGCTATAAAAAATATTGATATGGTAGTCTTTCATCATTTCTCTCCCAGTTGGAGGTTATTTGCCTCGACCAATTGCAATAATTGTTTGATTTGATACGGTTTGGCCTTTCCGCTGTCATTCTGCAAATTTAACAGTTCCGGAATTTCCGGATGAACGAACAGGTGATGACTCCCGTTGATTCTGTCCAGCCGAAAGCCGAACGCTTCAGCAAGCGCTACGGCTTCGGAAAACCTCACGTTTTTTGTCCCCGACAGCACCTTTTGAAGAAGCTTCTGCTTTTTCATACCATCCGGCCTCCTGATTTTCTGCTCCTCAAGCGCTCAGAATTCACCACTCGCCTCGATGCCATTAACGTCAAACGAAAATTAGCGTTATTTCGGAATATCGCAAAGTCAGCAAAGAAGCATCCGTCACGGGCCACAGGCTGCTTCCCGAACAGCCCTTGCGAAATCGTGACAAATCATCGGCCCGCGAAGGCGGTCCCGACTCGTCGGGACCGCCCCCCTTTACCCTGCATCCTCGATCAACTCCCCACTCCTCAGCCTTGTGCGGAGCGCAAGAAGGCGGTTGTCGAGGGCTTCGAGTTTTTCGAGGTTCTCTTTCTCCTTTGGCGTCGTCGCGATCACCTTGAGAATGCCTCCGTTTCTGATGACCAGCCGCCGCTCGGCCATCAGCGCCAGTATCGGGTCGTGGGTGGCCATGAGCACGATCTTCTCCTTCCGCACAAGCAGCGAAAGCGCTTTCTTGCGGTCGATGCCGGCGTTCTCGATCTCGTCGATGAGCACGACGGGCGAGGAGCTGAGGAAAGCCGTGTCGGCGATCATCAGCGCGCGGGACTGGCCACCGGAGAGCGAGGTGACGGGGGTCGTGCCCTCGAATGGTTCACCGGCAAGCATGTTGGCCTGCGTGACCACTTCGCGCACCACCTCATCGATGTTGTCCACCATGCGGCTCTCGGCGTGCATCGCCACGAACTCGGCGACCGTGGTGTCCATGACGAAGTTCATATTCTGCGAGAGCTGCGCCACGAGCTTGTATTCGAGCGAAAAGCGCAACTGTGTATCGGGCGCTTCGCCGTTGACGAGAATCTTTCGTCCGGTCGGCGTGTCGTTCTGCGCCATCCATTCGATGTCGGCGAGCAGGCGGCTCTTGCCGGAGCCGGTCGGGCCGACGATGCTCGTCACCGAGCCGCGAGTGAGCGTCAGCCGAACCTCTTCGGGCTTGCCGCTCTTGTCGTGGCCGCCGAGCACCGTGATGCTGTGCACTGGCGGAAGCTTGCCGAGCTGCATCATGTCGATCTGGCGAAGGTACTCTTCGAGGTTCTCCACCAGCCCCTCGCGGTCGATGCCGATGTCCTCGTACATCTCCTCGGGCAGCGATTCGAGCCAGTGGCCGAGCGGAATGCCGCGTTCGAGCGGGTCGAGGCCGTAATCGCCGAGGAACATCGACACTTCCGGAATCTCTTCGTAAATCTCTGCAATGGTTCGTTCAAGCAACTTCATCGGGCGGGCTCCTCACTCATTTTGATCTTTTTGACGTTTCCAAGCTGAAACTCCATGCCGATTTTCGTTTCGCCGAGGCAGTAGGAGCAGAGCGCCGCAGGCATGGAGAAGCGCAGGCGCGATCCGTCGAGGCAGGTGGTTTCGGGAGCAAGCAGGAATTGCGACGCGAGCTCGCCCGCACCCTGGCCGGTGATGCCGTTGACATGCATGATTTTGGCTCGCGGATTTGCGCGGCGCACCTGGAAAGCGAAGACTTCGCGTTCAGCCTGCGAGACGATGTCGCCCTTGGTGATGACCACGATGTCGGCATACTTGAGCATCGGGCCTATCTTCTTCGGCGTGGTGGCGCCCATGAGGTTGTCGATGACGCAGACGGCGAGCACCCCCTTGATGTGCGGGGCGCAGCGGTTGCACAGACCCGCGCTTTCGGAGAGCAGGAAGTCGAACCCTTCGCGGATGCCCCAGCCAAGGCACTCCTCGATGTTGCTCACAAAGTAGTGGTCCGGGCAGAGATTGCCGGACAGACCTGTCTGCACAGATACACCAATGGCGCGAAACACATCGTCGTCATTGGTGGTAAGGCAGTCATACTTGAGTGCCCCAACCTTCAGGCCGGAGGCCATCATGGCCCGGATGACTCCGGCCAGCACGGCGGTTTTGCCCGAAGAGGGAGGGCCGGATATGGTTACGAGTTTCATAGAGTATTTATTTCCAGAAATAAAATTGACACAACTACATTTTTAATAAAGACTTATAAGCCCTGTGACCTATAAGTCCTATTCGACCCATACGACCTATTCGACCTATTCGCCCTATAACTCCCGGCTCACGTGTTAAATACATCCGCTCTCAGACCCTTTTTCAGCTCGGCGTCGAGCGAGGCGGTCAGGGTTTCGTAGTCGCTTTGCAGCAGGAACTCCCATGAGGGGAAGCTGAAGGGCTGCGACCAGTCGAACTCGTCGGCAAGATGGAAGTCGCCCCGGCGCAGCGCCTGACGGATGACGTTGCTGTGCATGAAGTTGATGAGCGGCTGGCACTCCTCTTTTCTTGAGCGCTTTACGTACATGAGCATTGGGGCAAGTACCGGTCCGTCCTCGAATTCGAAGATGGCGGCGCGCTTTTTCGAGGGCATCTGCACGGTTGCTGCGTTTGGCAGCAGATTGAACGGCGTCCGGCGCGGCTCGGTGGAATCGATGCGCTTGAGGATTTCCGCGAAGTGCCAGATGTTGCGAATGTTGCCCGCGAATTCGGTCACGACGCTGCTGCCGAGCTGCTCTTTGAGCACGAGCAGCAGCGAGGCGATGCTTGCCTTGCCGTTGTAGCCGTGCACGGTGATCAGATCCTTGTAGAGCGGATCGACCAGATCCGTCCAGCGCCTCGGGTATGGCACGCAGGTTTCGAGCGAGAGATCGCAGACCACGCTCCAGAAGCCGGTGCTGAAAATGCCGATGTTGTGCTCCGTCACCAGCTTGCGGTACAACTCCGGCATCCGCACGAGCGCCGCCTCACTGGTAACCCCTTCATAAATACTGCTCTCGATGAAGCGCTCCCGGAACCCCTTCGCCATCACCGTGTGCAGGCCGGAAGCGACGAGCACTTCGGGAAGTTCGTCTTCGGTCATCGCCGCTTTGAGTTCGCCCTCGATTCCCTTGGTATCGCCGTCGAGCAGCATCGGCGAGTAGATCGGCACCTCGTGCGAAGCGTTGTAGAGTGAGGCGAATTCGCCGATGGCCATCTTGCACGCCACCTTGAGCGGGCAGGGCATGTTCATGTAGAAGTTGATGGCTCCTTTTTTGATCAGCGGCACACCGTTGCCCGTGGATCTGCGATGGAGCGGCGGCGCGCTGCAGACGGCCAGAATGTTGCCGTCACGATCCATTCTATCGACTGGTTTCATCATGTCCGTATGGTTTTTTGGCGTCCTGCACCTGAGCGGCATTACCGGAGGCGAAAGGATAGAGAACTTCCTGAAGCTCTGCGTCGGTCAGGTCGCGGTGAAAGAAAACTGAGAAATACTCTTTTGCTGCCTGTTCGATGTCGATATGGCAGACCTCGGGATAGAGCACCCTTGCAAGCCAGAGTGCGCCGAGAATCCGGTTGGTGCCAGGCGGACGGTCGAACCAGCCGAATGGAAGAAATGGAATCTGGTGTATCCGCCCCTCCCGTACCGCCGGAACCCTCGACCAGAGAGGATCAGCGGTAATGTTCCTGAAGGTGGTCATGGCAGGGCCCATACCTGTCCAGACAATCACCTCATCCGGCTTCCATTGCAGAATCTGCTCCATCGACACGGCACTCATCCCCTTGCCCGATAGCAGGTTGACCTGGGCAACGTTGACCGCGCCGACCAGTTCGATGATCTGGCTGTGGAACGATCCTTTGGGATCGGTGTTCAGGCCACGGTTGCCTTCGGCGTAATAGACCCTTTTTCTCTGGTTTTCAGGAATCCGGGAAGCTTCGGCGAAAACCGGCAACAGCCACTTCTCAAGGTAACGGGTCATTTTTGCCGTCTGCTCCTGCTTGCCAAGAAGCTCGCCCATCGCTTCAAACGATTCCGGATAACGCTTCATGTCCATATCGACCATGAAGACCGGAACACCTGTTTTCTGGCTGAGCCGGTTTGCCTGTTCAATGCTCTGCTGATCGATATTGAAATATGAGATGATCACATCGGGATGAAGCCTGACAATATCTTCGGCTGACCCATCGGAGAAGGGCAGTTTGAGATAGGCCGGGCTCATGAACCTTTCGGCTCCCCCGGTTATCCAGAGCGACCGGTTCACCATCAGATCAGGTGCGACCGCATAGACCGTCACACTGCCGGGACGTGTCGAATAGACCCGCTTAATAACTCCCGGCACAACCATCCTGCGTCCGGCCATATCGACAACCTCACGAGTTCCGCCAGCAGGCTGCTTCTGGCCGGAAGGTTGACAGGCCCCGAAAAGAAGCAGAAACAACGGAAGAATCAGGCGGAGCGAATGCATCAGGGAACGTCTCATGGCTGCACCTCCTCCGGTTTGCGGAAAATGATCCACATGCCAGCCTCCTGATGCTCAACGACACCGTCGATACCGAGCCTTTCGAGCATCGCCCTGAAATGCCCAGGCGGATTCTGCTGCATCCGCTCTTTGCGTTTGCGCCTCCACTCGGGATCGCCAGCTTTCTTCTCTTCGATCTCTCTGAGCAGTTCAGCCGTTCCGAAACCTCCGCCTATCCATGCCCAGCCCCCCGGACGCAAAACGCGCCAGACCTCGGCAAGCCCTTTCTGCTGATCCTCCCAGAAAAAGATCGAGCCCCGGCTCATAACGAGATCGATCGAGCCGTCATCGAAGGGTAACGCCTCGGCTCTGCCCTGCATGGCATCGACCCGGTCAGCAACGCCCGCTTCGAGGCTGTTCTCACGGGCAAGTCCGACGCACTCCGGCATGAGATCGACCACGGTCACCTGCAACGAGGTGATTCTGGCCATGCAGACGGCAAGCATCCCCGGCCCTCCACCAAGATCGATACACCGCCCGGAAGTCACCCCCGTCCGCTCAACGATCTGCGCAGCGACCACCGGATAGATCTTGCGGAAATGGCCCTTCATGATCTTCTCATTGAAGTCAGCCGCGTTCATGGTATAACTCATTTTCTTATATCGTTTTATTCAGAATTCTATCTACCCTCTTCTCCCCTGTCTCACTCCACCACCGGCGCACATACCCTCCGACTGGCGTGGCCGTTGGGCGGCGTGTCGAACACATCCACCTCGACACCATACACGTGCCGCAGGGTTTCGGGCGTCAGCATCGCTTCGGGAGAGCCGTTGTGACTGAGCGTGCCGCCCGAAAGAACCGCCACTCTTGAAGCCGCCATGAAGGCGTGGTCGGGATGGTGCGTCGCCATGAGAATACCGATCGAGCGACCGGCAAGCTCCCTGATCTTCCGGATTACCCGCACCTGGTTGCCGTAGTCGAGGTTCGAGGCCGGTTCATCGAGAATCATGAAGCGCGCCTCCTGGGCCAGCGACCGCGCGATGATGACCATCTGGCGCTCGCCACCGCTCAGCTCGTTGAACGGACGACTGAAGAGGTGACCCATGCCGAGCAGGTCGAGACACTCTGCGGCGATCTTCCGGTCACGACTTCCCGGAGAAGCGAACAGGCCGAGGTGCACGCTCCTGCCGAACAGCACGACATCGCTCACTTTGTACGGAAACGGCATGACATAGGATTGCGGAACATATGAGACCATCCGGGCGATCTGGCGCGCCGAGAGGCTCGAAACCTCCCTGCCGGCAAGCATGACCGATCCGTAAACCGGCCTTATGAATCCGAGCATCGTCCTGAAAAGGGTGGTTTTTCCGGCTCCGTTCTGACCGAGCAGGCAGACGATATCCCCCGCCACGATCTCAAGATCGATCCCGTGCAGGATAGCCCGACCGTTGTAGCCCAACCCTGCACCCCTGATTTCTATCGTTATTTTCTCGCCATTCACCATGCTCTTGCCGAAGAACGTTTCATGATCCAGATGAAAAAGGGGGCGCCGAGCACCGCCGTGATGATGCCGATCGGAATCTCCACCGGGGCAGCCGAGCGGGCTATCGTATCGACAGCGACCATGAAGCCAGCACCGACAAGAAACGATACAGGCATGTTCCGGCGGTGGTTGGCGCCAGCCATGAAGCGCGATATATGCGGCACCACAAGACCGACCCAACCGATGATGCCGCAGACCGAGATCATGCTTGCCGTCACCAGCGTGGCGCAAACGATGATGACCACCCGCATCAGACCGGTATGCATGCCGAGAGAGCGGGCCTCCTCTTCGCCGAAAGAGAGCACATTCACCCGCCAGCTGACGAGCAGCAGCGGAATTGTGCCAGCAAGCACCATGACAACCGCTGTACCGAGTTCTGCCGTCCGGATATCGGCAAAGCTCCCCATGAGCCAGTAGGTGATGGCTGGCAGCTTGTCGAGCGGATCAGCGATATACTTGAGCAGTGACAGCAGGGCTCCGAAGAGCGAAGAGATCACGATACCCGAAAGCACCAGCACCAGTACCGAATCGTTATTTCGCCCTATGACCCGGCTGACAGCCACTGCGGCCATCACCGCGGTGATGCCGCCGGCAAAAGACATCAGCTGCACGGTCGCGACCGGCATCGAGAGAAGAATCGCCATAGCCGCCCCGAAACCCGATCCCGAGGAGACACCGAGAATATCCGGACTGACCATCGGGTTGCGAAACAGCCCCTGATACGCCGCGCCCGAAATAGCCAGCGCTCCTCCCGCTGAAACAGCCGCGATCAGCCTTGGAATACGAATACCGAGAAGTACCACCGGCAGGTTCCGGTCAGCGCATTCACCGCTAAAAAGCCACGACAGAATTGCCACCGGAGAGACAGGATATCGCCCGATCCCCAGAGAGAGCAAACTCAGCCCGGCAAGCACGACAACGCATAACAAAATCAGCGAAACCCCTTTCATGCGCTCCACCGGTTCAGCATGTGCATACCTTCGACATTACGTCGCGTCATACTGACGATATCTTGCAGCACCATTACCATTGCCTGGTTCGCTATGGGTGCGACTGATTTCTTTATATTCATCACTCTATAACGAAAGTTAAAAAAAGGGGCACCGGATCGTTTTTCCAGCCCTCATCGTCAGCAAACCCCTGTCACCGTGCCCCGTCCAGCCGATTCATTCCCTGTTATCCTTTCCATTTTTCATCCCTGAAAGTCAGATAGATTGCCGTTCGATATATACACAAATACATAACGCACAGCAGAAGCAATTAAAGCCTTAGCCATTTTCATTGAATTTCCGATTATTAAACTAAAAAAACAAACCGTTATTACATTTATGTATGAAAATTTTATGAAAAACAGCAAATGACTGTCAATTATTAACAGAACACTGAAAATCCTTTTGTCCTGAATAAAAAAAACGAATATTATGTAGAGAAGAACATAACGACGTATTCAGGACTTCAGGGATCCTTTTTTTGAAAAACTCTACAGAATCACCCGAACGGGAAAAACCGCAGGCACTTCATCTTCCGGAACCCGGGTATTCTTGCACACCCATACAGAGTAACTTCCCTAACACCATTCAGGAGTAACACCATGCACATCAGCGCACGTAATATTTACAAGGGCACGATATCGTCTGTTATCACAGGCGCAGTCAACGCCGAAGTGACCATCACTCTGGGTGACGGCACCCCGATCGTCTCGATCATCACGATCGGTGCGGTCGATCGGCTCGGACTGAAAGAGGGCATGGAAGCCAGTGCCATCATCAAGGCCAGTTCAGTCATCGTCGGCACCAACCTTGAAGATGCAAAACTCAGCACCCGCAACATGATCTGCGGCACCATCAGCCGCCTGATCGACGGCCCGGTCAGCACCGAAGTCGATATCGAAATCGGCGGCGGCAATACGCTTTCGGCGGTTATCACCCACGGCAGCGCCAGAAGGCTGGGTCTTGCAGAAGGCGGCCATGCATGCGCCATCTTCAAGGCATCCAGCGTGATCATTGGCGTTGAGTGAGCGGACGCTTGAAATCTTTACCTCCATTACCTGCAAGTCCTGTACGACCTGTAGGTCTTATTGTTTACCTTGAAGAAACACTTTCCTCTCAATCAACCATCACCGCCATGCCAAATTCAGGAAAAAAGGTCTGTTTCATGACCGGAGCTTCGGGCAAGCTTGGCGCAGAGATCGCACTGGCTATCGCCGGACAGGGGTATTCGATCTTTTTCACCTGGCAGCATTCTGAAACAAAGGCAATGGAGACGCTCGAAAAAATCCGCTGGGTCAGTCCGGAATCACAGATGGTTCGATGCGACGTATCGATAGTAACCGACATAGAACATGCATTCTCGACTTTTTGCAACCATTTTGATCGCCTCGACCTCCTGGTAACCAGTGCATCGAATTTTTTCCGTACCAATCTGCTTGAAGTTACAGAATCGGATTGGGACAGTCTGGTCGATACCAATCTGAAGGGAACCTTCTTCACCATGCAGTCTGCTGCCCGGATCATGATAAAACAGCCTTTCCTGTCACGCATTATCACCATGACCGATATTTCTGCCGGTCTGGTATGGCGCAACTATGCACCGTACACCGTTTCCAAGTCAGGCATCCAGCACATCACGAAAATCTTTGCACGGGAAACGGCGCCGAAAATCCTGGTCAACTCCATAGCTCCGGGCACCATTTCGGCCTACACCGGTCGTGATGACGAGCCTGAAGAAGAGCTGATCGGCAAAATTCCCTTGCAGAGACTCGGCGATCCTATGGACATCATCATGGCATTCCGCTTCCTGATGGAAAGCGAATACATAACCGGCCAGGTGATCAGCGTGGATGGGGGACGCCTGCTGTACTGATTTGCAGAGCGGTTTGAGAACCGCCCCTAAAAACTCAATTGCTCTCCTTGCCGTCCCTTTTTCCGATCAGTCAGACTTAACAAGATCTGACTGATCGGTCCGGGGTCTTTTCCCCGACTTGTTCCCCCCTTCCTCTTCCGGTATTTTTTCTATATTTAGTACTGACGAGGTTTGTTCAAACATATCCCATCGACGACTATGGAACACCAGATACCGGTCAACGACATGTCTCAGGATCAGCCAAAAACAGGCCCTGCCGTTCAGGAGGAGATTCCTGAACCGTTCAGGGAGGCAGGGCAGAAAGTTTCTGAAGCGTTCAACGAATTCAAGGAGAGCGAAACCTGGGAAAAAATCCTCGAAACACGTGACAAAGCTCGCGAGTATATCATGGATAACCCGGTCAATTCGTTCTTCTATGCCCTTGGCGCAGGCCTGTTTCTTGGTTTGCTGCTGAAAAGAAAAAAATAGAAAACCTGTTATCGCATAATCCGGATGGAAGAACAGCCAAACAAAGGTAACCGTAAATCAGGTAAGGATCGCCACAAGCCGGGAATACCCGGACTGGTCGAAAACACAGTAACCTCGACCATTGAAGACCTGAAAACCATTATCGATGCAAAAATTGAACTGATCCGCATCGAAATGACTGAAAAGGTGGCCCTGGTCAGCGCCCTGCTGCTGCTTCTGGTCATGCTCATGATAGGCGGCGCATACCTGCTCACTTCGTTCGCCCTGCTGACCGGCGAATTGCTCGGGCACGCATGGCTCGGCTATCTTGTTGTCAGTCTGCTGTTCCTCGGCACTTTCGCTTTCCTTACCAAAGTGAAACCGGAATTCCTGAAGAATTTCATCCATAAAATACTTCTCTCCGCCAATGACTACCGCAAATGACCCCATCAAAAACATTCAGTCGAGAATAGACGAACTGGAACAGACCATAAGTGACAAAGGGAAACAGATCAGGGAGCGAACCAGGCAGCTGAAAGAGGATATGGAAGAGGAGCTGTCGCCCATGGAACTCATCAGGAAACATCCTTTGGAAGCAACAGGCATTTCATTCGTCACGGGCATCATTGCAGGCCGGATGATAAGATCGATCCTCTCGCCCAGGTCGAACCCTGTCAAAACCGCGGTTGTCATCCCGCATAATGCGACGGTGAAACAGCCCTCCGCTGTCAGCTCGGCCATCGGAGCCATAGGAATAGAACTGCTGCACACAGCCAAGGATCTCGGCATTTCCTGGATCAGGAACCACTTCGAGGTGAAAAAAAACAAGGCTTCATGACATTTGCCGGCATCCCCGGCAACCCGAAAAACAGAAACGAAGGGAACAAGGACATCAGAAACAGCAGGGAGAGCAAGGGAAAAAAAGCGCCCCCTTCTCTTACCAGTCCGAAATCATCTGGTTGAAGAGATCATCGGTAGCGACATCGAGGGCGGTCTGTATAGCCTCCTGCTGGGCGGAATAACTGCCAGCCTCATAATCGGCAAAACCGACAAACGACTGCGAGAACATCTTGATATTGTTAACCCTGTCGTCAAAATCGGCCCTGATGACGATGGTTATCCGGTTGGTCAGCGCCCGTTCAGACGTGCCACCCAACTGGCTCGGCTCATCACTGTAGGAAACGATGGCGCCTTTCAGCACTGAGTCCGCGCGCGACCGATCAGGTTCGATCGAGAGACTGCTTTGCGATTCGACTTTGCTGATGAGGCTTCGTGTAATTCGCTCCCTGAACTCCGCAATCCCGGCCTGCGAAGTATCATCGAACAGTGGTATGGCGACTGTATGAAGATGGGAAGGAATTGATGCTCCCGAAAAGCTGTAACATCCCTGCAAAAAAAGAGTCATAAAGCTGAGAAGCACGAAAAGAGTTCCGGTCGTCTTCCGCATGGCACTCCTTGTTAATAGGTTCGGCGATCGATTCTGTTTGTCAGTTTACGAAACGGATAGCTCATCAGCATCATTTTCTTGCGTTTTCCGTCAAGGGCCGACAGGTAGAGCCCGGTCTTTCCGTCGCTCCACGATGAGGCCATTCTGACCGCATAACGCGCAGCCCGGTCGGGACTTTGCGCAAAAATGTCGAGAATGACGTTGAAGGTCGTGAGTTGCTTCAGCAATTCCGGAGTCGGATGCTCCGGATTGTTTATCTCCGTCCTGACCAGACCCGGATGCAGCAACATGATGGAAAGCGGTGTCCGGCGATACTCCTCAGCCATCGCAAAAGTAAAACGCGCAATAGCTGCTTTGGTTGAACCGTAGGCGGAGATGAAAGGGGTGTTCGAGCCTTTGTCGGTACCCGAGCCTGCAAGGTTGATGATCTTGCCGGGCCGCCCCTCAGCGATGAAATACCTTGCGGCAGCTCGGCAGCCGTGATAGGTCCCTTTGAGATTGGTGTCGATCACCCTTCCCCAGGCCTCAGGCTCGCTGTCGCAGACACTGGTGAATGGATCGGAGATACCGGCATTGTTTATGAAGCAGTCGATCGCACCGAACTTCCGGACAGCGCTCTCTACAAGCCTCTCGACTGCCGGGTAAGAAGAGACATCGCAGACATGGCCGTAAACAGCACCTGATGGAAATTCCCGGACAGCCGCATCGACATTTTCACGACGACTTGAGGTGATCACCACTCTGGCCCCTTCCTTCACGAACTCACTGGCGATCGCCCGTCCTATCCCTCTGGTTGAACCGGTGATGACGGCTACCCTGTTTTCAAGCTTTTTCATGACAACACGATGGATTCAGGCCCCATTCCGGCTCTGCGGCAGGTCAGTCCTGCTTCTTCAGAACTGACAGGTCGAGCATGGCCTGAAGTTCCGGATGGTTTTCAGCATAGCTCTCCAGCGATACCCCCTTTTCGATGGCCTCCCATGCCTGCCTGATGCTCATCGCACCGGCTTGTGGTCCCATAGGGTGACCGAAGACACCGCGCCCCGGCACGAAGCCGAAATCGACGTTGCCGATCTTTTGCCAGACCGTTTCGAGCGTCAGGGCTGAATCGCTGCCTCCCGGTACGGGAAGACAGGGCTTGATGCGACCCATCGGCTTGGTGCATTCGATGATATTTTCGAGGACCTCCTCCTCCGGGGTCATCATGCGCCCGCCGAAACCGGGCATGATGATGACATCGAGACCGGCAAGGCGTTGCAGCTTGGTCATCACCTTCGAATGGATACCATACTTTTCCATACGGCTGAACGCTGCGATAAAGGGAAAATGGCCGATAAGCGGCACCTGGGTGTAGTTGCTGAGCATCCGCACGGCACTCAGACCGACAGGCAGAGCGTTGATAAGCAGGGCGTTGGCGCCATTACGCACGGCAACATCATGCTTTTCCATCAGGCTGTCAACCTCGTCGGTGATGTTTGCCAGGTAAATCTTGGGCTCGCCGGTCTCGTCTTCGGCCTTGCGCCTTGCCTGTCCGAGGTGAGCAGCACGCTCTTCAATTGAGGACCAGGTCACGTCGGCAAGCATCTCGTCGTCTTTTGCGATATCGAGTCCGCCCAGCCAGCTCTGATAAGCGATTTCTGAAAATTCCTTTGGACTGAGCCCGATATTGGGCTTGACGACGCCAAAGAATATCGGCCTTCCGTAGGCATTGAGAATATCTCGCAACCCCTCGATACCGAACTTCGGCCCGGCGAAATCGGCCAGATAGCTGTCAGGAAACTGAATATCCATCAGCTTGACGACCGGCACGCCCGGCGTGAAAAAGGTGCCTTCTCCGCAGACGGCGGTCAGAAGATTGGGAATCTTCGGCCCGAAATTGCAGTGAGGATGTGCCACCGTGACCCGGCACGCATGAATCCTTCCTGTTTCGGAATGCTTGACCGGGTAACTGAGCTGCTCCAGCTCATCGATCACTTCGAGATCGATGACCTTGGCGGCATGAACCGGCCGGAAATCCTCATCGACGCCGACCCTCTTCCACTGAGCGGTTGACTGTTCGCTGCAGAAATGGGCGAGAGCCGTCTCGATATTGCCGACGCATTCGAGGTAATAGTCGAGAACAAGGTATTGCTCCATGTCGAGCGATTCCCTGGAAGCAAAAAAACCTTTGACGTCTTCAGCATTCATAATTTGATTCGATCAGCCGCTGCGCAGTTATAAAAAGCGGGAGGCAACACCGGCTGCCTCCCGATTGTCGGATAAAGCGGAAACACCGCCATATAAATCACTTGCCGGCCACGAGCGTATTGAAGTACTCGTAGGCTTCGTTCGGGGTGAATCCCTCGTGAACGATCTTGTTGACCGCGAGCATCATCTCTTCGGGATTGTCGCTCTGGAAGATGTTGCGGCCCATATCGACGCCAGCCGCGCCCTCCTGGATGGCGTTGTATGACATCGTGAGCGCATCGAGCTCGGGGAGCTTCTTGCCGCCGGCCATGACGATCGGCACCGGGCAGGAGGCGATGACGGTCTCGAAATCTTCCGGCACGTAGTAGGTCTTGACGATCTGCGCACCGAGTTCCGCGCAGATGCGGGTGGCAAGGCGGAAGTACTTCGCGTCGCGCACCATATCCTTGCCGACGGCGGTCACGGCCATCGTCGGAATGCCGTAGCGCAGACCCATATCGACCAGCTTGGTCATGTTGTGGATCGAGCGGGTCTCGTACTCACCGCCGATGAAGACCTGAAGCGTGATGCAGGCGACGTTCATGCGGATGGCGTCCTCGATGTCAACTGCCAATTCTTCGTCGGACAGCTCCTTGAGGATGCTCGGGCCGCCGCTGCACCGCATGACGACTGCCTTGGTGAGGCTCGGCGGCACGGTGGTACGCAGAATGCCGCGGGTCAGCATGATGGCGTCGGCGTGCTTCATGAGCGGCACGATGTTCACGTCAGGGCGTTCGAGACCGGTGGTCGGCCCCTGGAAGTAGCCGTGATCGATGGCGAACATCACCGTCTTGCCCGTTTCGGGACGGAAAATCCTCGAAAGGCGGTTCTTCATGCCCCAGTCCAGCGAGTGGGCGCCTTTCAGAAAAAAGCCGTGCGTATTGACCGGAATATCGGTGTAATACTCTTTGGCCTGCTTGTCCTTATCGTACTCCGCCATCGTCGTGATCTCCTGATTCGGTTATTGGATTAGTGATTAAAACTGTGTTTGTGCTTACCTGAGCGCAGCAGCGATATTGCCACCATCGACCGTAGTCACCGACCCTGTCGTTTTTGTTTCGAGCGCCAGATGGACGAACGCATCCGCCACATCCTCGGCTGAAACTTCGAGACCGAGCAGATTGCCGGCCATGTAATCTCTTTCGGAAAGCCCGCGTGCCGCCGAACGAGCCCTGATCATCTCGGGAGTGAGCAGGCCGCTGCGAATGCGGTCGGCGTTGACGCCGTTGGCACGGATGCCGTCGCGCCCGTGGTCGAGCGCATACTGACGAAGCAGGAAGAGCGTCGCGGCTTTCGGCAGACCGTAGGGACCGAAGTCCGGGCCGGGATTGACCGCCTGCTTCGAGACGTTGTAGAGCAGCACGCCACCGGTTCCCTGACGGCGCATGATCCTGACGGCATTCTGCGAAATGGTCTGGTGCGAGAAGAAGTTGAGTTCGAAGCTCCGGCGGAGCAGCTCGTCGGAGACATCACCGATCCTGCCCTGCCATGCGACGCCGACGTTAGAGACAACGATGTCGAGCCCGCCGAAGGTTCGGCATACCATATCGAACGCTTCGCTGACCGCTGCGGCATTTGTCACATCGCAAGGAATTGCGAGGGTGCCGGGGCCGAGTTCTTCCGCCGCTTTTTCGAGGGCTGCCGGATCGAGATCCATGATCACGATCTCCGCCCCCTTCTGTTTGAAGGCTTTGGCCGTAGCGAGACCTATGGCACCTGCGCCGCCGGTGACCAGTGCCACCTTGCCGGCGAACTCACCGCCGTTACGGCTCTTGCGCACCTTGGCCTGCTCCATGTCCCAGTACTCGATCTCGAAGGCATCTTTCTCGGAAATCGAATCGAAGCATCCGATAGACTCAGCATCGAGCATGGCAACCGCCGAATGCTCGGCGATATCAGCCGTGAGCCGTGCATCGGCAACGGAACGGCCAAGACCGAACAGACCGAGACCCGGCACGAGCACGACGCGCGGCATGGGATCGATCATGGTAACCTCCATACCGGTGGCTTTCTGCTGGCGCTCGAAATAGTTGCGGTACTCCTCCATGAACTTTTCCACTCGCTCTTTTACTGCCGCGCGGAATCCTTCGATATCGGAGGCATCCGGCGAAGGCACAACAAGCGGATGGTTTTTGGTGCGTATGATGAAGTCCGGCGTCATCGCGCCTTTGCGGCTGAACGACTCCAGTTCGGCATTGTTGAGATAGTCAAGCAAAGCCGGTGAGCTTCTGAATTCAAGAATGAAGCTTTCGTAATCCTTTTCACCGGGTGTTTTCTCAAACGAACAGGCGCCCCTCACGACAGGCGCGACCTGCTCGACCGCAGCGATCGATGCCGGAAGAGGTGTGACGGCATAGTGCTTGCGCCCGGCAGATGAGATACGCTGCTCGATCCGGCTGACGCCGTCGATCATACGGTCGTAAGCCTCTTTTGCTGTATCGCCGAATGTCACCAGTCCGTGCTTGTGCAGCACCATACCCTCGATCGAAGGGTCTTCCTCGTAAGCATTCAGGGCGAGGTTGGCAAGGCCGAGACCCGGCTGGATATAAGGAACCATACCGTATCCGCTGCCCAGTGCCTCGCGGCAAAGGCGATCGCCTTCGGACTGGTTGCTGAGCGTCAGCAGGGCCAGCGAGTGGGTATGAAAAATGAACCGGTGGGGCAGGAATGCATGGAGGAGCGTTTCGATCGAAGGAGTCAGAGAGCGACTGACCATGTGATCGGTCAGCGTGAAAAGGTTGAGGAACAGGAAATTCTTGAACTCTCTGGTTGAAAATTTCCGGATATCCTCTTCGCTGTGACGCTGACCCGACGCATACAGCTGCTGCAATTTGTGGAGAGGATCGATGCGTACCGGTGTGAAATCCTGAACATCGACAGAGGCGAGGTTGACCCCGCTGGCCTTGATGAATATCACATTGGCATGATTGCCGATAATATCAGTCAGAACACACTTCACCGAAGTGTTGCCGCCGCCGTGCATGACCAGTCGGTCATCTTTGCCAAGCAGCCGTGAAGCATAGACCAGTTCCACCAGTTCCGCAGGTGTATTGGCGGCATCGATACGGCCGGCCGCCGTCATTTTCAGATCGGACTCGTTCCAGAGATTCTGCATGGGGATTGAAATATTCCTGTAATCACGGTTAAAGTTTCGCTTCCACTCTCAGGACTTCATGCCCTGGATTTTTTTCGCATGACGCTTCTGAATGAGAAATCCCATAAGATAGATCAGGATAAAACCCGGAAAGATCAGGGACAGAAAAATCGTATGATCGAAGGGGGTTTTGAGCTGTCCGGAATTCCAGATCATCCAGACAAGCACAAACCAGAGCGGCCCGACAACCAAAAACATCGCATTCCAGAGCGTCTTGAAACTGTAATTCATAGTCTTCACATGCTATGCTGAAGGATAGCAGTCAGATCTGCCCCTGCACCTTCAGCTTTCGTTCATTGTTTTTTTCGAGAATTATCCTCACAAGATACTGCAAAGCATTGAGCACGTAGGTAAGATATGCTATGTACGCCTCGACAACCAGCACATCATCAGTATAGCCCGTCCATGCCATCACGAAATAGAGCAGATGGAAAAAAGCTGCCACCGTGCTGCCGACATCTTCCCAGAGAAACTCTTTGGAATAGACCCACTGATCGAAAATCTCTTTTTCGAAGAACATGCCTGTGATGAACAGAATGGCGAAAAAGATGGTTTTGAACAGAATCGCCACGCTGATCCAGTAAAAATCGATGCTGGCAAGATCGAAATAGTAGAGCGTGTTGAGCGTCACTCCACCAAGGAAAATAAAGAACTGAAGCGGAGCAAGAATGACCTGGATATCGGTCCAGACCGATGCGTTGCGTTTGGCGAGCTGTTCAGGTGTATAGCGAGGCATGAAGTTTCTTTGGCTTGCAACTGAATTTGAACGAATACAACAGCCGCACCGGCTGTATGAAGGAGGGAATATAGCAAAATCCGCATACCCTGAAAAACCCCTTAAATGCGAAATAACCAACCCGCAGCCATCTTTTTTACAGCATTGACGAAATTATCAATAATGGAATATTTTGCTAAATTCCGCAGGTTTTGTAGATTTCAGCAGACAGGTTAAATGTCCGTTGCCATCGTCATCGAAACAGGGCAAACCTACATCATTTCACAAAGTCACGGTCTTTTCGAAAAATCCGGTTTTCTCACCAGATGCAATCTCCTGACCCAGCAAACACCCGCCCCCTGAAAATCCTGCTCGTATCTCCGCAGGGCAAAATGGATGACGACAGCAACCAGAAGCCTCTTTTCCACATGGCGCTCGGCGTGCTCACCAGCCTGACGCCGCCTCAGCACCACATCGAAATCGTGGACGAGCACTTCCACGACAAGGTCGATTACAAAGGCGACTACGACATGGTCGGCATCACCTCGCGAACCATCGAAGCGACCCGTGCCTATGAAATAGCCGACGAGTTCCGAAAACACGGCAAAACCGTTGTGCTCGGCGGCCTGCACATTTCATTCAACCCTGAAGAGGCGGCGGTTCACGCAGACTGCATCGTGGTTGGGGAGGCCGACAATCTCTGGACGACCCTGCTTGACGACGTTGCCAACAAGCGGCTCAAGCCCCGCTACGACTCCAGGGATTTCCCTCCGGTCAAAGCGATTACGCCACTTGATTACGCAAGAATTGCTAAAGCGTCGAAACGAACCAAGGTTGACGGAACAAAGTCGATTCCGATCTACATTACCCGTGGGTGCCTGTTCAACTGTTCTTTCTGCGTCACGCCAAACTTCACCGGCAAGCAGTACCGCGTGCAGGATCCAGAGTCACTGAAACGCCAGGTCGAGGAGGCGAAAAAGTACTTCTTCAAGGCCAGCGGCAAAAACTCCAAACCCTGGTTCATGCTGACAGACGAGAACCTCGGCATCAACAAAAACAAGCTCTGGGCCTCGCTCGACCTGCTCAAGGAGTGCGACATCACTTTCAGCGTCTTCCTCAGCATCAACTTCCTCGAAGACCCGACCACAGTCAGGAAGTTGGTCGAAGCCGGCTGCAACTTCGTGCTTGCCGGGCTCGAATCAATCAAGCAGAGCACGCTCGAAGCTTACAACAAAGGCCACGTCAACTCGGCAGAAAAGTATTCGAAAATCATCGACGACTGCCGCAAAGCCGGCCTGAACATCCAGGGCAACTTCCTCTTCAACCCAGCCATCGACACCTTTGAGGACATTGACGAGCTGGTGCAGTTCGTGAAGAATAATCACATCTTCATGCCGATCTTCCAGATCATCACCCCGTATCCGGGGACGCAGATGTACCACGATTACAAAAACAGTGGCCTCATCACCATCGAAGACTGGGAGAAATACAATGCTCTGCATCTGGTGATCAAGTCTGATCGCTACGAACCGCTGCTTTTCCAGTACAAGGTTCTGAAAAGTTATGTCAATGTGTTTACATGGCGGGAGATACTGCTCAGAACCCTGCACAACCCGAGAAAAATGATCAATCTCGTCACCAGCATCGCCTTCAGAACGCACCTTACCGCGCAGCTCAAGACGTTCGAACACGAACACAAGATGAATCCTGGAATGCTGGCCGGTGTCAAGCCTGTCATGAATGGATGATGACAAAAAAAGCTCCGCACTCGACGTGGCCATCCGGCTCCTTGCAGGAAGGGCTCACAGCCGCTCGGAGCTTGAAAATAAACTGAGAAAAAGGGGATTTGACGCCGAAGACATCTCCAAAACAATCCAAAGACTTGACCAGCTCAAGCTGACTGACGATCGCGCTTTTGCAGGAAACTGCATGACGAGCATGGCTCGCCGCCGGCCCGAAGGAAAGCTCAAAACCCGCGCTCGCCTGAAGCAAAAGGGATTGTCTGACGAGATCATCAACGAAGCGATTGCGACCTCAGACCAGAAAACGCTCTGTCTGTGTGCCGCCGAAAAAAAATTGCGCACCCTTTCCGGGCCACCCGAAGCAAAAAAGAAAAAGCTGATCGCGTTCCTCTTCAACCGGGGCTTCGACTGGGAAACGATAAGGGAAACGGTGGATATGGTGATGGGGGAAGAATCAGACAGATCGGCCGGATCAGACGTGTCGGACTGATCTTCAGACCCCAATCCCCCATAAAAGCCAAAGGGCGAACACTCCGGTTCGCCCTCATCCATTACCCGTTATCCTCCCCTGTGTGCACCAGCGTACCGATGGGCTCACCTTCGAGAAGGCGGGTCAGATTACCTTTTCTGTTCATGTTCATGACGACGATCGGCAGGGTATTTTCGCGACAGAGCGTGATGGCTGTCATATCCATAACCCTGAGGTTTTTGCTGATCACATCGAAATAGGAGATGCGGGGGAAAAACTCGGCATCAGGATTCTTTTCGGGATCCGAATCGTACACTCCTTCGACTCTGGTGCCCTTGATGATCACATCAGCTTCGATCTCTATCGCCCTGAGCGAGGCGGCCGTATCGGTGGTGAAATAGGGGTTGCCGGTACCGGCACCGAAGATGACAACTCTTCCTTTTTCGAGATGACGAACAGCCCGGCGGCGGATGAAAGGTTCGGCGATCTGCTCCATCTTGATAGCCGTCAGAAGACGTGTGTAGATGCCCTTGCGTTCGAGGGCGTCCTGCAAGGCAAGTGAATTGATGACCGTGGCAAGCATGCCCATATAATCTGCCTGTACCCGGTCCATCGAAGCCGCGGCAGTCGAAAGACCCCGGAAAATATTACCGCCGCCGATCACAAGGGCGATCTCGGCACCAAGATCAGAAGCCTCCCTGATCTCATCGGCAAACCCTTCAAGGACTCCGGCATCGATACCATACCCACTCTCTCCGGCAAGAGATTCTCCGCTGATCTTGAGCAGGATTCTCCTGTACTTAAGCATATCTGCGTCTCCTTATTGTATGTTGACTGTGCGACGATGTTGACGTGAACATGACCATGATGGTAATAAGCAAAAAAAAAGCCTCGCATCAACGAGGCTTTTTTCAGTTTCAGGCTCCCAACTGGTAACGGACAAATGCTTTGACCACTGCCTGTGCCTGGTTCTTCTTCCTGAAGTCATCAAGCACGCCGGAAACACGGACATTCTGATCCTTGATGAAGGTCTGCTCGGTCAGCACCACCTCCTGATAATACTTGTCGAGACGCCCCATAACGATCTTGTCCACAAACTCCTCTTTTTTACCCTGGGCAAGCGCCTGCTGGCGGTAAATCTCTTTCTCCTTTTCGACAAACTCTGCCGGGACGAGAGACCGGTCGGTGACAATCGGAGCAGAAGCCGCAACCTGCATGGCAAGGTCTTTGGCAAGAGCTTTTGCAACTTCAGGTTTATCGGTGGTGAGCGCAATGAGAGCACCGAGCTGCGATCCGGGATGGATGTAGCTTTCGAGCACCCCATCACCAGCAGAAAGCATGGCCATGCGCTTGAGTTCAAGTTTCTCTCCAAGTTTACCGGTCATCGACTTGAGGGCCACTTCGACGCTTTCACCACCATAAGCCTCACCAAGTCTGATGGCAAGAAGCTGCTCCTTCGATTCACAGCTGTTGGCAAGGGCAAGTGCGGCAAGCTCGTTGGCAAATCCGGTGAACACTTCACCACGGGCCACGAAATCGGTTTCGCAGTTCAGTTCGAGAATGACTCCGGTTTTCTGGTCATCGCCAAGAAGTATGCAGACAGCACCTTCGGAAGCTTCGCGATCAGCACGTTTGGCAGCCATAGCCGCGCCTTTCTTGCGAAGATATTCGATGGCTTTCTGCATGTCCCCTCCGGTCTCTTCGAGGGCTTTCTTGCACTCCATCATGCCGACGCCGGTGGTATCCCTGAGGTCCTTGACGTCTTTGGCAGAAATCTGGCTCATAATAAACTATCGGTATTGTATCGTGATTGATGACGGAAAAACAGGCTGAAACGAGGGGTTCCAGCCTGGCTCCGGTAAAATTTAAGATCAGTCGTTTGCAGCTTCTTCTGCACCCGCTTCTTCCATCTCGGCAAGAACCTCCTTCTCGACCTGAAGCGAACGGGCTTCGAGAATGGTATCGGCAACAGCCTTGACCATGAGATCGATCGAGCGGATGGCATCGTCGTTGGCCGGGATCACGTAATCGACCTCGTCCGGATCGCAGTTGGTATCAACCATGGCGAAAATAGGGATACCGAGTGAACGAGCCTCTTTGATAGCGATATGCTCTTTCTTGATATCGACCACGAACAGGGCGGCAGGAAGTCTGTTCATGTTTGAAATACCGCCGAGGATGCGAACGAGCTTGTCCTTTTCACGCAGCAGCATGAGGCGCTCTTTCTTGGTGATCATATCGAAGGTGCCGTCGGTCTCCATCCTGTCGATGGCATTCATGCGACGGATGCTCTGGCGGATGGTCGAGAAGTTGGTCAGCATACCGCCAAGCCAGCGCTCGCACACGTAAGGCATACCGGCACGCTCCGCCTGTTCGGCGATGATGACCTTTGCCTGCTTCTTGGTACCGACCAGCATGATCTCGCGACCGGTCGAAGCGATGGCTTCGATTGCCTTCAGGGCCTCATCGGCCATGACGAGGGTTTTCTTGAGGTCGATGATGTGAACGCCGTTCTTCTCCATGAAGATATACGGCTTCATTTTAGGGCTCCAGCGGCGGGCGAGGTGACCGAAGTGCACGCCTGCCCTGAGCATCTCTTCGAGCTGGAAATGTGACATGTTGATGTCTCCTTTGTTTTAGTTGTTCCTCTACCCTGCCTTTGCCTGGGGTCTGAGCCCGACTGTTGCGAAGCCGTGCGTACCGACCACCGGGGGATCCTGAGTTTTTAAACTCTGAACACTTCCCCGGTGCTTCATCCGGAAAGCCGGAATGACAGGGTATGCGAATTGTTTGCAGCTATGAAAAAAAAATCAGCGTTTCGAGAACTGGAAGGATTTGCGAGCCTTTTTGCGACCATATTTCTTCCTCTCGACCATACGGGGATCCCTGGTGAGCAGACGATCTTTCCTGAGTGTCTCGCGGATGGACTCGTCAAACTCCACCAGCGCCCTTGCGATGGCAAGGCAAACCGCACCGGACTGTCCGGTAACACCGCCACCCTTCACATTGACCTTGATATCGAAATCGTTCTGCTTCTCTGCAACTGCCAGCGCCTTCAGTGCCTGGTTTCTCTTGAACTCATCCTTGAAATACTCTTCGACCGGCAGCTTGTTGACCACGATCCTGCCCTTTCCCGGCGACAGAAACACTCTTGCAACCGAAGTCTTGCGGCGGCCTACAGTATCGATAACCTCTTTCATCAGTATTCGTTGTGTTTATTGATTGACTTTCATTTCCACCGGCATCTGGGCTGCGTGCGGATGCTCCGGCCCGGCATAGACCTTCAGCTTTCTGAAAAGCTGTCTGCCAAGGTTGTTGTGAGGAAGCATACCCCAAACTGCGTGTTCGACCACCTTTTCCGGCTTTTTCCGCAGAATATCCTTAGCTTTCTCAAACCTGGTTCCACCGGGATACTGGGAGTGCGAGAAGTAGGTCTTGTCGTCGTGTTTCTTTCCGCTCAGAGCTACTTTGCCGGCATTGGTCACGACCACGAAATCACCGGTATCGATATGGGGGGTGAACTGCGGTTTGTGCTTGCCTCTCAGAACGGTCGCAATCTGTGCGGCCAGCCTGCCGAGCACCTGGTTCTCCGCATCAATGACATACCATGTCCTCTCCACCTCACCCGGTTTGGCTGAGTATGTTTTAAAACTTAACGTCTTGCTCATGCTTCTCAATGATTATCTGATCTATTCCGAAAAATAAGGTTGAGCAATGTAATTTATTTCGATTAATTCTACAAACTATTACCTTGTTCTCTTTGCAATAATATATTCAACCCGGAACGCCCGTCAGACGTTCTCACGCCCTTCATACATGAAACCCTTGATCGCTCTGGTAGGCCGGCCAAATGTCGGCAAATCAACTCTTTTCAACCGCATCCTCAGACAGAAAAGCGCCATCGTCGATCCCTCGCCAGGAGTGACCAGGGATCGTCACATCAGCCCCGGAGAGTGGCAGGGCAAGCGATTCCTGCTCATGGATACCGGCGGGTACGCGCCGGAAAACGATACACTCAGCATGGCCATGCTTGAACAGACCATGCGCGCCATACAGGATGCCGATGCGGTCATCTTCATGGTCGATGCCCGTTCCGGCCTTACCTACCTCGACCTCGACATCGCAAAAATCCTGAAGAAAACCTTTGGTGACAAGAAGATTTTCTTTGCGGTCAACAAGGTCGATACTCCGCAACTCGCCCTCGAAGCCGGAGCACTGGTCAAAAGCGGCTTCACCGAACCCTACCTCATTTCGGCGCGAGACGGAGCCGGTGTGGCCGACATGCTTGAAGATGTGCTCGCCACCCTGCCCTGTCCCGAAGGAGAGGAGGAGCCGGAAGAAGAAAACTCGATCAAACTTGCTGTGCTTGGTCGCCCCAACGTCGGCAAATCGAGCCTGGTCAACGCCCTGCTCGGTACCGACCGCCTGATCGTTTCAGACGTTCCCGGCACGACACGTGACGCCATCGATTCGATACTGAAACGCAACGGAAGGGAGTACACGCTTATCGACACCGCCGGCCTCAGAAAACGCACGAAGATCGATCCCGGCATTGAATATTACAGTTCACTCAGGACGGAACGAGCCATCGAACGGTGCAACGTGGCCCTCGTGCTGCTTGACGCCAGGCTCGGCCTTGAAAGCCAGGACATGAAGATCATCCACATGGCCATTGAACGCAAGAAGGGAGTTCTGATTCTGGTCAACAAATGGGACCTTGTCGAGAAAGACTCAAAAACCAGCAAAACCTTTACCGATACCCTTCAACAGCAGCTCGGCAACATCAGCTATATCCCGGTGATTTTCACCTCGGCACTGACCCGAAAAAACTGCTACCGGGCCATCGATACCGCGGCTGACATTGCATTGACCCGTCGCCAGAAGATCAGCACCAGCAACCTGAACCGGTTCCTGCAGGAGACTCTCGCCATGCGACACCCTTCTACCAAATCGGGCAAAGAGCTGAAGATCAAGTACATGACCCAGATAGAATCCGGTCATCCGGTCTTCGCCTTTTTCTGCAACGACCCGGAACTGCTCGAAAACAATTTCAGGCGATTCCTTGAAAAGCGCCTGAGAGAGAGCTTCGACTTCGCCGGAATCCCGATCACCATGCGTTTTGTAAGAAAGTGAGTCCGGGAACCTCGAAAGCAACGCCGAGGTTCTGATAACGGCTTTAACAAAAAAGATCCGTCGGATCAAATAACCCTTAAACAAACACTATGTCTTCAATACAGAAATCACAGATCGAGGCAGCACTCGGCACCGTCATGGAACCGGACCTTGGCAGAGACCTCATGACTCTCGGCATGGTTCAGGATATCGCCGTCGATGAAACCGGCAACGTTTCGTTCACTGTGGTGCTCACCACACCTGCCTGCCCGATGAAAGAGAAAATCAAACAGTCATGTATTGACGCTATCAGGGCGGCAGTACCGGCAGTCGGGTCGATCGATGTCAACATGACCTCCAAAGTCACCTCCTCGTGCAGCCATCATGGTGGTCATGACGGCCACGGACATCATGGCGCTCATGGCGCCCCCCAGAAGATAGATCTCGACAATGTGAAAAACATCATTGCCGTAGCCTCCGGCAAAGGCGGCGTCGGCAAATCCACCGTCTCCTTGAACCTCGCTGTAAGCCTCGCAGCTTCCGGAGCGAAAGTCGGCCTGATCGACGCCGACCTTTACGGGCCGAGCATTCCAACGATGGTCGGACTCCAGAACACCAAACCCGAGGTTCTGAACAACAAGCTCATGCCCATTGAAAAGTTCGGTGTCAAAATGATGTCGATCGGCTTCCTTGTCGATCCTGAGACGGCACTGATATGGAGAGGCCCAATGGCTTCGAGCGCTATCCGCCAGCTCATCACTGACGTGGACTGGCAGGAACTCGATTATCTGATCTTCGATCTGCCTCCCGGCACCGGCGACATCCAGCTCACTCTCGTACAGAACCTCGCCATCACCGGAGCGGTCATTGTCACCACCCCTCAGGAGGTGGCTCTGGCCGATGTGTCGAAAGCGGTCACCATGTTCAGAAAAGTCGATGTACCTATCCTCGGTCTGGTGGAGAACATGAGCTGGTACGAACTTCCCGACGGCACCCGTGACTATATTTTCGGACGCCAGGGTGGAGAAAAATTCGCCAGGATCAATGCCCTGACCTTTCTCGGCTCGATTCCGATCAGCAGTATGGTACGGGAAGGCGGAGATACCGGCACACCGTCGATCATCGGCAATCCGGATGCTCCGACTTCGATGGCAGCCAGCAAGGTCGCCGGAGAAATCGCCCGGCAGATATCGATCCTGAATGCAACCTGCAACACCGACTGAAAAATCCGGAACAATGTTTACCCTGAGCCCTGACGGATTTTTCAGGGTAATGCTCCGGTTGTTATATTGGGCATTATTTTCAGGGACGAAACTCCGTCCCGGTTTTTTCATCAACGCACACCATCAAGAACCATGAAGGATTATCTGCCAAAAACCGATCCTCTTTACGACAAAGTCATCAGCGCACTTGAAACCGTCCGCCCGTATCTTCAGGTAGATGGCGGAGACTGCCAGCTCGTTGGCATCACCAAGGATATGGTGGTCGATGTGAAGCTGCTTGGCGCCTGCGGCTCCTGCCCCATGAGCACCCTGACCCTCCGCGCCGGCGTGGAACAGGCCATCAAGAAAGCCATCCCCGAGATCGCCCGCGTCGAATCGGTCTGAGCCAAAGAGCACAGAAAAAGCAAAACGGCTGCCCGGAAATTACCGAGGCAGCCGTTTTTGGTTTTAGAGGGAGAGCGCCTGCTTTCTATTTGATATTAAACTTGTTTACCATACTCGCCAATTCTGCTTGTACGAACTTGGGCAATGAGTATTTCCCCTCTGAATTATCGATTTGACGAGCAGCAACTTCCGTGCTCACCTTATATCGCTCAGATAATTCATTAACAACAGATTCAAGAGATTCATTTTCCTGCATTCTTTTAATCGCCAGCCTTCTGGGCAACAAAAATTCAGCAGCAAATGCACGCGCCCTCTGCTCTAATGATTCAGGTGTCCGCCCACCAAGCACTTCGGCCATTGGCAAGCCATGTTCACGATCCAGTAGAAGATGACAGATTTCATGCGCTAATGTCGTGCGACGGCCATAAGCATGAGAACAACGAGCGCCTTCAGAACTGTTCATGATAACAACAGGACCGTGCCTTGGCCCCCAAGCCGCCACAGCATCAAGATCACGCGCAGAATCATGGAGCTCAATGTCACGAATATCAACACTCCACTCTTTCAGTATCCGCTCCGGATCAACTGGTTGCTCTTCATTCATATCGAGTTCATTTCGCAACCATTCAGCTAACGAGTAGCCCTGCACATATGGGCGCGCATCAGGATCGATAACAGAAACCGCTTTTGCAGCAAGTGCATCCAAAACATACGTCTCGTAATGCCCGACTGAACGAATCTGCTCAATCAGTGTCTTTTGGATTGCTGGAGAGAACACTGCGGAAGTCATTCTTGCAGCAGCAGCAAATTCTGAATCGCCATACACTCCATCAGAAGACACGTCCCAATACTCTTCAGGAGCAACACCACCCTCCAACCGTTTTCTTGCCTCACTGTCCATTCCGCTCAGAATGTCCAACTTCAACTCATCAATGCGTCTGTCTTTCTGCCGCCATTTTCTCACAATTTCTCCGGCATAACCCGGACTCTTTTCTCCAACAATATCGGCAAGCAGATCACCAACCGATTCCAATGTCTTTATCACTTCCTGGATTGGACGGATATAATCCTTTTTTGGAGACTCAAAAGAAAGCTGACAATCATTACCACGGCGCAAAATCATCACGGAAGGAACAAAAGCGCCATTCAAGGCAAAAGCAAGATCATGACGCATGGTAAAAGCATACACCAAAATATCTTCTTCTTCGACCACAGACTCAGAAAATGCCTCCCAGCGCCTCTCGGCAGCCTCATATAACTTTCCCGGATAAGATGGATTTACAGGAATCGGGTAATTCTGTTCTAATACAAGCCACGGCCAGTAACTGGTCAGATATTCAAGCAAATCGAACCATGACCAGTAAAGTGGCGCTTCATCATCATCTTCAGTTTCAGTTGCCCAAATCAGATCGTCAGCAAAAAAAAGCCGTGCTCCACTCCAAGCTTGATGATGACAAGTGGATTGAGCCATATCGAAGTGAAACTCGAAGCGTAAACCTTCAGATGGCCCTATTGTCCGTATTTTTTCCACCATTTCTTGAACTCTTTTTCTGTTCCCTCTTCTCGCGCTTGTTCTTCAAGTTGCTTTATGATTACTCCCGGCAAACAAGGACGACCTTGTAAATCACCTCTCCACGGATAGGCATGGTAAAAATCTCCATTGTTGTTATACGCAGCCTCATAGATCACGCCACGAAAAACAGCATATATTTTCTTCGGATTCCTTCCGGGAGCACCCTGCAATGGAATTCCTCTATTCAGCACTTCACCGGCCACTTCAAGCGAAACATCGTTGGGACACTTTCCTATAGCACCTTTGTTACTTCCCTCAAAACCCGCTTCCAGCTTAGACCAATGGTGTTTTGCGCGATGCTCGCCTTTATCGTATTTCCACATAGCAAAAAAACAAGGATTAGCTGACAGTAGCTGAAATGTACAATAAAATACAATCCTTGTCAGTCTCTTGATTATCTCACTTGCAATCCATCTATTACAGGCTTCCCTCACTCCAGATTCCGCAGCAGCAGCTCCAGCGAATCGTCGTTTTTGACGAGCACCTCTCTTGGCTTGCTGCCATCTCCGGCACTGACGATTCCACTGTGTTCGAGCTGGTCCATCACCCGTCCGGCGCGGCTGAAGCCGAGGCGAAGGCGACGCTGGAGGAGCGAAACGCTGGCCTGCTGGTGCATGACCACCAACCGGGCGGCCTCCTCGAACATGCTGTCGCGAGCGTCCCGCTCCTGTCCGAAACCGGAAGAGGAACCGCTGCTGCTGTTCGATGGTGGTTCAGGCAACATGCACTCGGTTTTCAATGGTGGCTGCTGACCGATGAACTCTGTTATCGCATCGACTTCAGAGAGTGAAATATAGGGACACTGAATCCTCTCCGGCTTGGACATCCTTGCAGACTGGAACAGCATATCGCCGCTGCCAAGCAACTGTTCTGCGCCTGAAACATCGAGAATGGTGCGTGAATCGACCTTGCTGGCCACCTGGAAAGCAATGCGTGAAGGGAAGTTCGCCTTGATGATACCGGTGATAACATCAACCGAGGGGCGCTGCGTGGCAACGATCAGGTGGATGCCTACCGCACGGGCCATCTGCGCAAGCCTCGTGATAGGCTCCTCGACCTCGCGGCCAGCCGTGATCATCAGATCGGCAAGCTCATCGATCACGACGACGAGGTAGAACATCGCCTCCTCCTTCACCTTACGGTTGTACTCTCCGATATTGCGCACTCCGCACTTTTCGAGCAGTTCGTAACGATGCTCCATCTCCCTGACCACTGACCTGAGCGCTGAAACCGCTTTCTGAGGATCGGTGACGATGATCTGCTCTTCCATTCCGGGAATTTTCGGCAGAAAATGGTCTTTCAGCAGCTTGTATGGCTTGAGTTCAACCCTCTTCGGGTCGATCAGCACAAACTTCACCTCGTCGGGTTTCTTCGAGTAGAGCAGACTTGTCAGCAGCACATTGATCGCTACAGACTTGCCTGCGCCAGTCGCGCCGGCGATCAGAAGGTGCGGCATGGAGGCCAGGTCATCGACGATCACTTCGTTCGAAATGCTCTTGCCCAGCACAATCGGCAGGGCCATCGTGTTGTTCTTGAACTTTTCCACCTGCAACACCGAGCGCATCACCACAGGTCTCGGCTTGCTGATAGGTATTTCAACTCCGATGGCATTCTTGCCGGGAATAGGCGCGATAATCCTGATACCGCCAGACGAGGAGGCCATCGCCATCGCAAGATCGTTTTCGAGCGACTTGATGCGGCTGATCTTCACCTCGGGAGCCAGCTCCAGCTCGAACAGAGCCACCCTGGGTCCAACGGTTGTAGCGATGCGGACAACATCGATCTTATAGATTCTGAGTTTTTCAAGCAGCCGATCCTTTGTTTCAGCCAGATGACGCTCGTCGTAGCTCTCATCCTCGTCTTTTGGACGCTGCAACAGATCGATCGAAGGGAAACGGTACTGAACGTGATCATGCGTCCTGACCTTGAGCTTACGCTCATCGAGATCAGCCTCTTCCTCCTGCACCCCCGGATTGATGATCATCTCGGGCTCATTCCCCATCGCCTGATCCGGTGCCGGTGTAATGATCTCCTCAACCTCAGCCGGAATGACGAGAGACTCGGGTACGGGAAGCTTGACGGGTGGTTGTGCCTGGACAGGGACAACCACCGTCTCCGGCTCTGAATTTGTAACGGAAACCTGGGGCTCACCCGGTTTTTCAGAAGATGCTGCCCTGGGGACATCTCTCCCTTTTCCTTTGCGCTTCTCTCTCTTTTTGCGCTCCTTTTCAAGGGTAGCGGCCATCCGCTCCGCTTTTTTCCTGACCTGCATCGACTCTTTTTCCCTGCGCTTTCTCAGACGATCACTCCTTACTGCCTGGATGGTTGCCAACACCTTTCCGAAAAAGACACGCACTCCGGTAACCGAATCCATGATGAAATCACGCCCCATGTAAAAGGTCAGCACCACACCAATGACTGCGGTCAGCACCCAGGCGCCGGCATAGCCAATGATGGTGGAGAGAAACGAAGCAAGCATCCGTCCGGTTGTGCCGGACATGACATCGGCAAATGACGCGGTGGACAAGCCGAACATGGTGGACAGGTCAAGCGCGATCAGGATGGTATATGCAAGAAAAAAGAGTGCCGAACCAAGCGGTTTCATCCTGAACAGATGCCATCCGAGCACCAGAAAGCCGAACAGGGGGATCACCGTGGGATAGCCGAGCAGCGCACGGATGAAAAAAACCGATACCCTGGCACCGAACAGGCCGAACGGGTTCAGGATCGTGACGGCAATCGCCCTGGCCGCTCCAGAGAAAACCTCGTACCAGGGCAGGGTCACGATATATGGCTCATCTTCAGTATGGAAACCGAACACCGCAGCAATGCAGAACAGCGCGACGAGCATCAGAGCGATACCGCCGGCTTCCGTAACGAGACTATCCCTGCGGAAAGCCTTCATATTCACCTTTTTATTCAACAGGGACATGATTCCTCGTCAGATCATGGTCGCTCGGCATGAACAAACGGAAGCCGCCTTACCGTGCCGGGTTGTAAGGTACCCCTGATTTCGACAAAGATCGGCGTACCGGTTGTTGCATATTCAAGCAGGATGGTTGCCGTACCGATGGGCTCCTGAAGAGTGGGGGAGATAGTGCCACTGCAAACCTCGCCGATCTCCTGATGATCGCTGTTGAACACCTTGAAATGCTGACGCGGAATAGCCCGGCCTTCGAGACTGAAGCCGACGACGCTCTTGCGCGGGTCTATCTCGACCTGTTCGCAGGCCTGCTTGCCGATGAAATTGGGCTTTCCCATCTTCACCACCCATTTGAGACGCGCTTCAAGCGGATTGACATCCTTCTCGATCTCGTGACCGTAAAGTGAATAGCCCATTTCGAGACGCAGCGTATCGCGCGCACCGAGACCGATGGGCTGGATACCGTCGTTCTTTCCGGCCTCCATCAGCGCCGCCCAGAGTTCTTCAGCCTTTTCGTTCGGCAGGCATATCTCCACCCCGGTTTCACCTGTATAGCCGGTGCGAGCCACCATGATCTCCGCACCACCAAAAGGAAGTTTCATAAAATGAAACGAACGCAAAGCGTCAAGACCCGAACCGGGGAAAACCCGATTGAGAATATCCATCGCTTTCGGCCCCTGCAACGCGATCAGAGAGAGTTTGCCGGTATGGTCTTCGAGCGTCACACCATCAAAAACACCGACATGCTCGCCGAGCCAGTTGAAATCCTTTTCACAGTTGCTCGCGTTGACGATCAGAAAAAAGGTGTCAGCACAGATGCGGTAAATAATGAGGTCATCGACGATACCGCCATCAGGATAGAGCATCAGCGTGTACTGTGCCTGTCCGTCCACGATCCTGCCGAGATCGTTGGTGGTCATGTACTGGAGGAACTCCAGCGCCCGCGCTCCCCTGACGTAAAAATTACCCATGTGCGACACATCGAAAAGCCCGGCCGCTTCTCTCACGGCTTTGTGCTCGGCAATGATTCCGGTGTACTGCACCGGCATCAGAAAGCCACCGAAATCGATCATTTTCGCACCGGCACCTTCATGCCAGGCTGAGAGCGATGTCTTTTTCATTGATCTCCTTTATCCGATTGAATGAATATGTTGGAATGCTTTGTAAAAAAACAATCTGGGGAAAAGATCAAAGCTCTTTTTCTCCATACTGAGCGACCTGCCAGCGCTTTTGGTCAGCCGATAATCATCGCGTCACCGAGTTCGTTCCGGTCGTCGGACTTCCGGGGAAAATGCTGGCTCAACAGCTTGCCGCATATTCTTACGGCTTCGAGGATGGCCTTCCCCTGCCGTTTTTCGTGAATACCAGTCGTAATGGTATCGACCACCTCCTGCCAGGCCTGCTTGCCCACGACGGCATCGATACCGGTGTCGGCCAGCACCCGCACCTTGTGCTCGAAAAGGGAGATGTAGACGAGGATACCGGTATGATCCTTCGTTTCATGCACCTTGCGATGGTAAAACGAATGAATCGCCGCCTCCTCGACCTCTTCAGCAATCACGGCGTGGCTCACGAAGGGGCGCTTCAGCACAGGAAAGCGCTTGACCGCTTCGTTCGATACGATGAAAAAAAGCGCGAACAGGAAGAGAAACAGCCACATATTCTCACTGCCATAGACCAGCGCTCCTGCGATGGCGAGCACGAGAGCGATGGCTCCACTCGTAGCCATAATCGCCGCCGGATAGTTGCTGCTCTCGCCAACCGCCATCACCACGATTTCACCCGACGTAGAGGCTTCGGCCTCCCTGACCGCTTTTTCGATCAGGAGCCGCTCCTCGGCAGTCAGGAATTTCTGTATTTTTTCTTTCATGCCGATTCTTTTTCCGATGTTGATTGCCAGCGTGCTCACCAGTCACCAGATGCTCCACCGCCACCGAAACCGCCGCCACCTCCGCTGAATCCCCCGCCACCACCACCAAAACCACCGCTGCCGAAACCACCGCCGGAGGTGAAGATGCCGCCGCCGGGTCCGGGCCAGCCACTGGAAACGAATGGTCCGCCACGATGATTTCCTCCGAACTGGCGAAGATAGAAGTACAGCACGGCAAGGATCACGAGCACAATCGGAATCGACGGCCCGTCTTCTTTGTCTTTTCTGGAAGGCTCGGCCTTGAACTCGCCTTTGACCGCAGCTACCATCGCATCAGCCGCACCGATAAAGCCAGCATCGAAATCTCCGCTCTTGAATGCCGGCTGGATGACACCGCGAATGATGCGGCCAGATTCCAGGTCGGTCAGCGCGCCCTCAAGACCGTAACCAACCTCGATACGCACCTTGCGGTCACCCTTTGAAACAATGAGCAGAACGCCGTTGTCGCGCTTTTCGTCCCCTGTCTTCCACGCCTCGGCGACCCGGATCGAGAACTCTTCGATCGGCTCCCCCTGAAGCGAAGGCACCGTGAGAATCGCAATCTGAGTGCCATCTTCGGCTTCGAGCGCAGCAAGCTTCTGCTCTATTTCCGTGCGCGCTGACAGTGAAATCATGGCTGCGTAATCGTTCACCCGCTGCTTCAGCGCTGGCACCGGCAGAAACGCCGCCATGAGCGGCGCGGCGGCAAGCAGAAGCACCAGCGCAAAAAAAACGGTCGAAAGCCACCGTGATCTCTTCCGGATACTCATGACCAGGCTGCTCAGAATTTCACCTGCGGCACGACTTTGGCCGCCTCGTCAGCCTTGAAGTACTCCTTCGGCTTCAGTTTGAGCGCCACGCTGTTGGTCAGCGAGTTGGGGAACTTGCGTATCGAGAAATTAAACACTTCGACCGCCTCGTTGTAGCGCTGACGGGCGACGCTGATCCGGTTCTCCGTGCCTTCGAGCTGCACCTGCAAGTCGCGGAAATTCTGCGTGGCCTTCAGGTCGGGATAGCGTTCTACTGCCACCAGAAGGCGGGACAAAGTCGAGGAGAGCTGGCCCTGCGCAGCCTGAAATTTCGACATGGCCGCCGGATCGCTCAGCATCTCCGGCGTGAGCTGGATGGAGGTCGCCTTCGCGCGGGCCTCGACCACCGCCTGAAGCGTCTCCTTCTCGAAATTGGCCGCACCCTTCACCGTGGCAACGAGGTTCGGCACGAGATCAGAACGGCGCTGGAGCTGCGATTCGAGATCGCCCCACGCACGATTGACCGCCTCTTCGTTCTGCTGCATGACATTGTAACCGCACCCGCTCAACATGACGAGCGCCATAAGAAAAGGAAACACCCTTGAAATATATCGGATCATTGCAATACTCCTTCTGTTTGAAAAACTGGTAACATCTGTCAAAATAGAACATTCCCCTGCCCGATGCAAACCCGTCCCTCTTGTATATCACCCTTAAAAACGATAAATTGTACGTATTGCCGAGACAGTACGGTTCGGAAAACAGGCATGGTATTCTACTACCCCTTCACCCCTGTCATCATGCGCAAAACCTTCATTATCGCGGGCTTTTACAGCCTTTTCTGTACCACACCCCTTCAGGCAGCCTTCAACTGTTTTCCGGTCGATCCCAAAGGCACTGCCATGTCAGGAGCCATGACGGCCCTTCCCGGCAATGCGTGGGGCATCTTCTGCAACCCGGCATCACCCGCTGCGGGCAGCCGGTCATCCGCCGGCATCTCCTGCACCATACCTTACGGCGATTCTCGTCTCGGTAACTTTTCAGGAGCCGTCTCGGTACGAAAACTGCCTTTCGATGAACACGGAGTCATCTCGGCAGGCATGAACCGCTATCATGCAGAAAACTACCATGAAGAGACTATCGTTGCCGGTTATGCGCATGAACTGCTCCCATCGGTTCGCGCCGGCATCTCGGTTTCCAGATTGTCACAGAAAATTTCAGGCTTCGGCGAAAATTCGACCACCGGCATCGGTGCAGGCCTGCAGGCTGAAATCACCTCCGCCCTGACCTTCGGTTTCAGCTCCATGAACCTCAACTCTCCCGCCATCGGCAGCCTGAAAACCAAACTTCCCAGAACGACACTCACCGGTCTGGCATACAGGCTTGAAACCGGCAGCGTGCTGACGGTCAACGCTCTTACCGATCCCGACCGCTCGGGGCGTCTGCTTGCAGCCGGAGAGTTCCCCCTGTACCGTTCTGTTCACCTCATGATCGGAGCAGCCGGCAATCCCTCGCTCATCTCGGCGGGAACAAGCTTCGGAAGCGATACGATCAAAGCCACCATTGCTGTAAGCCGCGACATCGACCTCGGCACGACCAGTTCAATCGGTGTGGAAGCCGGCTGGTAAAAAGAGAGAACTGATGACGGGCATCTCTTTACTCTGCTTCGCAATACAGAGATGCCCAAAATCGGTCACTCACCGAACTCCATCTCCCGCGAATACTTTCCCTCACGGGCAAGGCCGTTGAGCCTGCATCGTTTTATCAGAGCCTTCCGGGCAGCCGCGACATTACTCTCCTGCCCCTTCCAGGCAGCCAGCACGGGAGCCTGAAGGGCGCGACCGTAAGAGAAACTGACCTCCCACGGATGCTTTCCCATCGCATTCATGGCGTTCAGATTGTCTGTGGCCTCTTCCGCGCTCTGACCGCCGGAAAGAAACACGATTCCGGGGACAGCAGCAGGAACATAACGGCTCAGGCAACGAATCGTCGCTTCTGCGACCTCCTCTGCGCTGTTCTGACGGGGACATTTTTTGCCGGCAATCACCATATTCGGCTTCAGCAGCATACCCTCGAACAGCACGCGATGTGCATCGAGTTCAGCGAAAACGGCCTCAAGAACCCTTGAAGTCACCTCTTCGCAACGTCCGATACCGTGAGCCCCGTCCATGAGCACTTCGGGTTCGACAATCGGCACAATATCCTGTTCCTGACAAAGCGCGGCATAACGCGCCAGGGCATGCGCATTTGCACGGATACCGAACGACGACGGAACGTCGTGCTCATCGATCTCTATCACAGCCCGCCACTTCGCGAATCCGGCGCCGGCTTCCCGGTACTCGATCAGCCGTTCACGCAAGCCATCCAGCCCCTCGGTGACCTTTTCACCGGGATACCGTGCCAGCATTTTCGCGCCTTTATCCACCTTTATTCCGGGCACAATACCCCGATCTGAAAGCAGCGCCGCAAAAGGAGTTCCGTCCCGGGTGCCTTGACGTATGGTTTCATCGAAAAGAATGACGCCCCCGATCTGCTTTCCGATCCCTTCGGTGGTAAACAGAATTTCGCGGTAACGACGCCGTACTGGTTCAGTTGACTCGACATTGATCGAATCGAACCGTTTTTTGATCGTCGGGGCGCTTTCATCTGCCGCAAGAACCCCCTTCCCGTTTGACACAATGGCTGACGCCACTGAACGAAGTTTATCGCCGTCCATAACCTCCTCCTGTTTTGCTTTCACTGCCTCTGGTGTTGCACCCTTTCATTTTCACCAACAATGAACAATGAGGCTTGATTCCCGATAAGTCCGGATTGCATCTTGTCTGCGCTGTCGGACGGCACAACGATGCCGCCAATAAACGGAAAGGAGAGTACTCAGATAAACTCACATTTATTTTTATCAAATGAGTCGCAGTAGGGATACCGGTTACCCGGCACCCCCTGCGCAGATCCGTACGTGCGGCACTACCGCATACGGCTCCTGCCTTGAGTTTTGGCGAGTCTTGACCTCCTGGGTCTGTTGGCATTT
>Ga0172375_10001574_pt1 | contig 36524 bp, 43 predicted proteins | sample LakKiv1m_FD_114537 | JGI IMG/M metagenome (GOLD analysis project Ga0172375, IMG submission 114537) | Freshwater microbial communities from Kabuno Bay, South-Kivu, Congo - kab_092012_11.1m | ecosystem: Environmental > Aquatic > Freshwater > Lake | place: Democratic Republic of the Congo... | reverse complement strand
CTAATTCATCACTTGCTATGCGAGCCTAAAAATATTAAAATGAACCCGTCAGGTGATTCAAAACGCGATGTACAATGTAATTTGTAAAATTTAAAATATTCCATGCCAGAACAAACATATTCAGCAAAAGATATCACAGTACTCGAAGGGCTAGAGCCGGTTCGAAAGAGGCCGGGAATGTATATCGGGAGTACCGACGAAAAAGGATTACACCACTTGCTAGTAGAAATTGCAGATAACTCTCTTGATGAAGCCATCACTGGTTATGCCAAAAATATTTTTGTTTGTTTACACAAAGACGGCTCGGCCAGTATCAGTGATGACGGACGCGGAATCCCAGTAGACATGCATCCATCTGGAGTTTCTGCACTTGAGGTCGCCATGACCAAACTTCACGCAGGTGGTAAATTTTCTGAATCTGCATACAAGGCTTCCGGTGGTCTACACGGAGTAGGTGCCTCTGCCGTAAACGCTCTCTCCACGAAGATGACTGTTCTAGCCAAACACGGTAAATCTTTTGCAACTCAATCATACAAAGTAGGTACTCCTGATTTCCCGGTCAAAGATATCTCCAAGGAAGAAGCCGCAAAAATAATAGACCCTTTCCATCATCATCTTCTCACAGCAGAGTCTGGTACTTATACAATTTTCTATCCAGACCCAACCATCTTCAAACTAACCACCGATTTTAGTTATGCGAACATTCGTGCCAAACTTCAAGAAAGGGCATATCTAGTCGCCGGAGTTTATATTCATCTTTATGACGAAAGAAATGACCGGCAAGCAAACTTCTATTTTGAATCCGGTATCAAATCACTGCTAGCCAGTAACAACAGACACAAGAAATCCTTACACGATCCAATCTACACAGAAGGAGCTGTAGACGTAAATGATCTTCACATTGGGGTTGAAGTCGTCATGCAATACACCGACACTTACTCCGACAATGTCACCAGTTTTGCCAACACCATCAATACCTATGATGGAGGTACTCATCTCACTGGTTTCCGCACTGCATTAAGTAAGGTCCTTAAGGATTACATCAACTCCCAAGTTACCTCCGAAAAAGACAAAAAATCCAAAGCATTAGATTTCACCCCAGACGATCTCAAAGAAGGACTCACTGGAGTTGTCTGGATCAAGATGAGTTCTTCAGAAATTCAGTTTGAATCGCAAACAAAAACGAAGATAAATAATCCAGAAATTCAAACCGCTGTTTACCAAATCTTCAAAAAGGGTTTTGAAACTTATTTGGAGGAGCATCCCCAAACCGCCCAGATAATTTTGGCAAAAGTTTCTCTAGCCGCCAAAGCTCGTATGGCCGCCAAAGCCGCCCGTGAAGCAGTAGTTCGCAAAGGTGCACTAGACGGCATGACACTTCCCGGCAAGCTTGCTGACTGTCAAGAAAAAGATCCCGCTCGCTCAGAATTGTTTATTGTTGAGGGTGATTCAGCTGGTGGTTCCGCCAAGCAGGGGAGAGATCGTAAGCATCAAGCCATTTTGCCACTCCGAGGTAAAATTCTTAACACCGAAAGAGCCAGACTAGACAAGGTAATCGAATCAGAAAGCGTCAAAGATTTAATCGTTGCTTTGGGAATGGGAATAGGGGAGAGCCTAGATATCAAGAAACTTCGCTATCACCGTATCATTATCATGACAGATGCTGACGTCGACGGTGCGCATATTGCTACACTACTTCTTACACTTTTCTTCCGTCATACGACTCCGGTATTTGAACAGGGTTACGTCTATCTAGCCATCCCTCCTCTCTATAAAGTCAGTCATGGTAGTGTCAATAAATACGTGTATTCTGATGCCGAAAAAGATAAATACATTGCCACTTTAACAGCAGTCGACCAAAAAAAGGTTGGCATCCAGCGCTACAAAGGTCTTGGAGAAATGAATCCTGAACAGCTTTGGGAAACCACCATGAACCCCGCCACCCGAACCCTCAAACAAATCAGTATTCAAGACGCCATTCATGCAGATGAAGTGTTTACCACTCTTATGGGTAGTGAAGTTGCTCCTCGCAAAAAGTTTATTCAAACACACGCAACAGACGCTAACTTGGATATTTAAATTGCCTAACAAAATAATAACAAATGAAAACATACGTAATTGGACACAAAAAACCAGATTTAGATTCCGTCGTAGCCGCGATATCTTTTGCACAATTTAACAAAAAACTAGGCAAAGAAAATGTCATCCCAGCTTTGGTAGAAGCAATCAACGAAGAGACCAAGCTAATCCTCAAAAAATTTGACATGGCCGCTCCTGAGATTATTAATCCAGCCAAAATTACTCCAGAAGACAGATTTATTTTGGTAGATCACAATGAAGCAGATCAGAGGCTTGACGGTTTGAATCAAGATCAAATAATTAAAATCTATGATCACCACAAGGTAAACATCAATCTTTCTCAGCCAGTGGAGATTCAAGTCTATCCAGTAGGATCCTCCAACACCATTGCCTGGCAGCTCTTCAAACAACACAACTTTCCAATTGATCGCAAAGTTGCCGCTCTCATGCTTTGCGCCATCCTTTCGGACACCATCGGTCTTAAGTCTTCCACGACAACCAACACCGATAAGAAAGCATGCGCAGATCTTTCCGCTACTAGCAGCATTTCGGATGTCGAGGCTTTGACGCTGGAAATTTTCATGGCCAAGTCAAATATCAACTCTCTGTCAGATGAGCAAATAGTCCTCAATGATTACAAAATATTTGAATTTGCAGGGAGAAAGGTCCTTATTGGGCAAACAGAAACAGTCGAACAAAAGTCTCTCATAACAGACAGAGAAGATGGTCTTCTTGCAGCCATGGAAAAAATCAAAAAGGAACAAAATGTTGATCTTATTTTCCTCGCCCTTACTGACATTCTTAAGCTAAACACCAAATTATTAATCCTCGGAGATGAAGAAAGAGACGTTGCGCAGAAAGCATTTAGTCTCCAGGTGTCGAACAATATTATGGATATTGGTTCCAAAATGTCCAGAAAGAAAGATATTGCACCACCCATAGAATCAGTTCTCACGAAATAATCAATAAATACACTTATGCAAAACCCAGAGGAAGATCAAAACCAAGTTGTCGTCCCCACACCAGTTGATACCCAAACAGAATGGGGCATAATCAAAAACGCAAAAATCGTCGAAGAGATGGAGAGATCCTATCTCGATTATGCAATGTCGGTTATCGTCTCTCGCGCACTTCCAGATGTTCGTGATGGTCTCAAGCCAGTTCATCGACGTATTCTTTATGCCATGAAAGATATGGGTATCACCCACAAAAGCCCATACAAGAAATCTGCCCGTATTGTCGGTGAAGTCTTAGGTAAATACCATCCTCACGGCGATACTGCAGTCTACATGACCATGGTTCGCTTAGCCCAAGACTTCTCGATGCGTTATCCTTTGGTAGACGGTCAGGGAAACTTTGGTTCCATCGATGGAGATTCTGCCGCTGCCATGCGTTACACCGAAGCCAGACTCTCCAAAATTGCACAAGAACTTCTAGAGGATATCGACAAAAATACCGTAGATTTTATCGACACATTTGATGGCTCACAGCAAGAGCCTATGGTCCTCCCAGCCAAACTTCCCAACCTCCTCCTTATGGGTTCCGATGGAATTGCTGTCGGTATGGCCACCAAAATTCCACCACATAATCTCCAAGAGGTTGTCAATGCCGTAAAGGCAATGGTAGATAAGTGTAAGGTCTCAGACATCGAAGATATTTCAGACGCCGAACTTGAAAAAATTGATTACAAAAAACTTATCGGAAAAATTGATACCAGTATCGAAATTGACGAACTTTGCGAACACATCAAAGGACCAGATTTCCCAACCAAAGGAATTATCTACGATAAAAACGAAATCAAAAAACTCTACGCCACCGGCAAGGCCAGTATCATGGTTCGCGGTGTTGCCGAAATAGTCGAGAGAAAAAACGGCCGCTTCCAAATTCTTATTACCGAACTTCCATATCAAGTAAACAAAGCCAAACTCGTTACTGACATTGCAGAACTCGTCAAGAAAAAGAAAATTGAAGGTATCAGTGATCTGCGAGACGAATCAGATCGTATTGGTATGACTGTCGCGATAGATTTGAAGAAAGACGCCAAACCAAAATCAGTTTTAAACAATCTTTATAAACACACCGAGCTCCAAACTAGTTTCCCGGCAAACGTCGTGGCTCTCACCAGTGACGGCACTCCTCATCTTTTGGACCTCAAAACCATTTTGCTTGAGTACGTTGCTCATCGTCAAATGGTCGTTGTTAGACGTTCCCAGTTCGAACTCAAAACTGCCAAGGAAAGAGCCCACATTCTTGAAGGTTTACTAATTGCTCTCGACAGCATCGACGAGGTCATCGAAACCATCAAAAAAAGTAAAGATTCAGAAACAGCCAAGAAAAATCTCATGGAGAAATTCTCTCTCTCCGAGATTCAGTCTGTCGCCATTTTGGACATGCAGCTCAGAAAGCTTGCCGCACTAGAACGAGCCAAAATCGAAGCAGAATACAAAGAGCTGATGAAACAAATAGATCAACTCGTTGCCATCCTCAAGGACCCAAAAAAGGTTTTCAAAATCATCAAAGACGAAGTCACCAGACTTGCTGAGTTGTATCCAGAAGCACGCCGCACCAAGATTGTTCCCAACGCACTCGACACACTTTCTGACGAAGATTTAATTCCTTCCGAAGAAATCATCGTTGCCATTACCAAATCAGGCTACATCAAACGTATGCCTCTTGATACTTTCCGCTCCCAGAAGAGGGGAGGGAAGGGGGTCTCTGGTATGACTATCAAAGAAAGCGATGAGATTCATCTACTAACAAATGCCAATACTCACGACAGGCTGTTGATCTTTACCAGCAAAGGCAAAGTCTTTTCACTCAAAGTTTGGGAACTTCCTGAAGGTAGCAGAACAGGGAAGGGTCAAGCCATCATTAACTTGATTAACATTGATACCGACGAAGTGATTCAATCTATTCTTCCCATGGCCGCTCAAGTTGCCAAGGGAGAGTACCTTTTCTTCACTACCAAATCAGGTGTGGTCAAAAGAACCGCACTATCCAAATACGAAAACATAAAGAGTAATGGATTAATTGCAATCAAACTAAACACTGGTGATAGTCTGGTCTGGGTCAATAAAACCTCAGGTAGTGATCACATTTCTCTGGTTAGCAGAGAAGGCAAATCAATTCGCTTCAAAGAATCAGATGTCAGGCCTACAGACAGAGACACCATGGGAGTCCGAGGAATTCTCCTCAAAGGTGATGATTATATAATCTCCATGGAATCATTCCCAGCCGAAGTTCCAGAATCCACCGACAAACGTGTCAAATTCTTCCGAGACTACTTGATCGTTACCGAAAAAGGTATGGGCAAGCGAACACCTCTTGAGGAATACCCGGTCCAGAACAGATCAGGTCAAGGGCTGAAAGTCAGCGAGACAACAGACAAAACTGGCAAGGTAGCAGGAGCGCTACTTGTAGATCAAACCTCAGAGATGCTGCTTATCACTACCTCGCAAGGTCAGGCAATCAAACTACCTATCAAGAACATTCCTAGACTTGGCAGAGCCACCCAAGGTGTCATCCTCATGAGATTTGCCAAAGATGGAGACAGCGTCGTCGCCGTTGCTACGATCTCAGAGTCAGACGATACAGGAGAATAGCTAAGACTCAAAATTAATTCTCAAAAACCCATTCGCAAGGATGGGTTTTTGTTAAGGTGACTATTTCAAAAACTTATCATGAATTTTCTTCAATTGGGGATTGGTCACATGTGTATATATTTGTGTCGTTGCAACGTTTTTATGTCCCAACATTTCTTGTACGCTTCTTAGGTCCGCCCCTTGTTGTAGTAGTGTGGTCGCAAAAGAATGACGTAATACATGAGGACTAACTTTGATAGGCAGTCCAGCGACTCTTCTATACTTTTCTACTATTCTCTGTATCCCACGTATCGAAAGTCTGGCTTCTTTCATTCCCATAGCCGGGTCCCAATCACCGCTCTTTGGTATCCGGACCCACAATGCTCGAAACGGGTCGGTACGAGCCGATAAATATCGATCGAGCCACTGTGTACATCTTTCTGTGAGGAATACTACTCTGGCCCGACGACCCTTACCGATGATACCAAACTCTCTTTCTTTCATATCAATTTTGTCAATATCAAGCTTTGCTAGCTCAGAAACACGCAAACCAGTACTAAATAGCACTTCCAGTATCGTTCTGTCTCGCAGTCCAGAAATATTTGATGTATCAGGAGCCATCAGCAGTCTTTCTACCTGCTCTCTGTCCAAAAATTTTATTCTGTGGTCTTCACCTTTTGGTAAATCAATTTTTTCAGAAGAAAGAGTCTTGATTCCTTTTTTGGCACAATATTTAAGGAAAGCCCTAAGCGCTATTACATAATAACTCTGCGTAGTGGCCGAAAGCCGCTTCCCGTCCTTTCCCTCATACCGCGCCAAAAACAAACGATATCTTCGAACCATTTCGCTTGTAAGTTTCTCAATATATTCTTGTTCATAATGTTTCTCAAACCAAGAACGAAACATTAATAAATAATGTGAATAGTTCCGGATAGTAAATTTGGAATAATTTTTCTCGACCTCAATGAAGCTCAGATAGCGTCTGATAAGAATCCTCAACCCTAAATCATTTACTTGTTTCTTAGCCATATATTTTCACCGTGTCATTCCCGACCTGATCGGGAATCTATACAAATAACGTTACAATCCATCATACCAAAATATTGTGCGACGCACAAAATACCCCATAACCTTGACTAATACCAGTTTTAGGCTATAACAACCAAGTTTTTCTCGCCCGCAACTGCAGTTCATTCAAAATTCGGAGGCACAAAATGTTAATGCGTTCACACAGTGGCCAGGGATTGGTGGATTACGCCCTAATCCTCGTTTTGGTTGCAGTAATTGTAATTGCTGTATTGACGGCTTTTCCCTTTATTGCGCCGATCCTCCTCATTGCCACGGTTGTCTCAGTTCCAATACTTGCAATCGTAGCACTTATTCAACGTAAACACCTGTAATACTTTACAACAAAGTACTCTTACCCCAACTCGTTTTATTCAAACGGAGGCAAAAAATTTTAAGTCCCTATAACCAGCTTCACAAAGCTGGTTTTTTTATGGTTATAATTATTTAATTAATTAATCAACAAAAATTACATGATCAAAATCGGCCAAATAGTTCCAGACTTTACCCTGGACGCATATTATCAAAAAGAAATCAAAAAAATCAGCCTTTCCGACCACAAGGGCAAATGGCTAATTCTCCTTTTTTACCCAGCTGACTTTACCTTTGTCTGTCCCACAGAACTAGAAGAGGCTGCAGAATATTATCCCGAATTTCAGAAGATTGGCGCAGAAATAATTAGTGTTAGCACCGACACGGCCTTCGCACACAAAGCCTGGCACGATGAATCCAAGGCAATCGCAAAAATTACCTATCCAATGATGGCAGATCTTGCAGGGGTCATGTGTAGAGAGTTTGGCACCTACATCGAAGGAGAAGGTCTTTCCCAAAGAGCAACCCTCATCATCGATCCAGACCAAAAATTAATTGCCTATGATATTCACGACAACAGCATCGGCAGATCCACTCCAGAAATTCTTAGGAAACTTCAAGCAGCCAAATTTGTCAGAGACAATCACGGTGCCCTTGTTTGTCCTGCCAGCTGGAAACCAGGATCCAAGACTCTCAAACCAGGTGTAGATCTGGTAGGGAAGATCTAAAGTCACCCTTAATGGGCACGGCAAATACCCTCACATATAACAGCCTTAATCTAATTCAGGCATTTATCCTAAGGGGTTGAAGATTGTAGGGGATTGAATATGATATAATATAGGATAGAACACTCACAATCTAACTCAAGATCATAAAAAGGAGTAGGAATGCAGAAAAGCTCAGGATCATCTCTTTTGGCAAAAGTTATTTTGGCCATCTCAGCTCTTGGTGCGGCCGGCTATATTTTACTTACCTTTATCATGATTATCATCGTCGCAGCAATTTTTATCGTCGCTATCGCATTTATAATCTACGTATTCAGCATGTTATTTGCTGCACCGATCTCAATCGGGTTATTACCCCTGGTGCTGTAAAAAAAACAACATCCCTCCTCTTGGAGGGATTTTTTGTGAGGTTCCTAATTAGGAGACTTTTCTTTATCTAGCAAAGCCCCAAAAACCGCAGTGAGCAGTATCAACGCAATCCCATACCATACTGAAAAAGTTCTAGCCCCTCCAGCCATATCCACCAATACTCCAGCAAATGTTCCTCCGATTGCATAGGGGAGACTTCGAAGCAAACTCAAAGAAGATAGTGTGGTAGCCCTCACTCTTGACTCAGTATTTTTATTGATTATTACAGAGGAAGCATTCTCGTAAACAACTTCCATAATTACTCTCAAGAATAGTATTAGTCCAAAAATTGTCATTCCAACGATAGGGGAGAGTATTAACAAAAATCCCATTATGACCATCGAACCAATCAATAAAGTTCGCTGGTTTATTCCAAACCTGATCCGAGGTACATAAATAGATGCAAATCCTGCAACGAGACACGCAATCGCAAATAGGATACTAATCCCCATCGGGGAGTAGCCAAATTCAACAGCCAATAAATCATCAAGTAAATTGTAAATTACGAGAGTAAAAGCTCCCGTCACCCCCAGAAATACTGACAACCTGCGCATATAGCCACTTCCAAAGAGAGACCTGATTCCAAGTGTGTTTTGTCGGAAAAACGTAGAGAGCGTATATTTCTCAGTATCAACAGCCGGTTCTACCAAGAAGAAACAGGCGAAGAGCCCAATCAAGCAAACGATTCCATTCAATATGTAGGGGAAACCAGGAAAAACATAATAGGCCAGTCCCCCAAGTACAGAACAAGCTGCCATTGACCAGAGTCTAGTCGCGCTAATTATAGATATCTTTTTGTCATACTCATCTTCACGTTTGAGCGCCTTAAGACTATCGTATACCAAAGCATCAATCGTACCGGAATAAAACGCTCCACCAACACAAACAAATAACCATAACGACAAGGCCAACATCCAAAAACTACTAGCAAATCCCATCAAGATACTACCCAAACCTTGTAGCAAAAAAGCGACCATTAAGGTTCTTTTCTTCCCCACAATATCAGCAAAAGCACCCGTTGGAATTTCCATCAGTAGACTAGACATTACCGCACCAGAATCTAGTAAGGCGACAGTGGTATAGCTCCCAAAACTCAAATAGTAAAAAATCCAATTACCCATCCAAAACCAGCTATGGAACGCAAAAGACAAAAAATAGGCGATCGTGATATTTCTCTTCACCCTCCCATCTTACCAGGGTGTAAATAGACCAGGCATTTGAGACTAGATGCGTCCCATAATGTGATATAATACGACAAGCACGTTAAACCAACTGGAGGAACTATGGATCAAGATAAGGTTACCAAAATCGTAACAGGAGCAGAAGGTATTACCAGAACCGAAATCTGGCATATCTCAAGAGCAATCGAGATCAGTAAAATTAAACCAGAGTTTCTACCAACCGCGGGTCTGGCCGTACCATCACTCAGTTGCAGAAAGACACAAATAGCACTTCTGAGCACCCAGCTATGGGGAATTAAACCAGAAGAATGGCTAGCGATGGAGCAATCTTGGGTAGCTGACATTCGTGACCAAAATGGAAATTCAAACGTAGACTCGAAGGAGTCGATCCACGATGTTGTGTCCACAGAGATCCTGACCAGGATCTATTCAGTTGTCCACCTATGGTTCTTAATTGGGAAAGAATCTCCCATTTACCAGCAGCTGTACACGGAAGTATCAATAATGGACCACGCCCTTCGTGGTCTAAATAACTACATTGATACAGCATTGTCGAAAGGCTATGCCCGTGCCTGCCAAGTTACCAGGACCGACGGCAAACAAGTTTCTGTCTATGGATTCCTGGCGGATCAAGGAATACCTATGGCTGCAGCAGGTCATTACCTGCCCAATCCTGAGGTATCATTTCCATTTCTCATGGGATTGCTTACCCGTAGCGCCATGCGCCCAGAAATTTACAAGTAACCACAAGACCCCTTATCGGGGTCTTTTTTATTATGTTATAAATAGACCATATATGTCTGAAATACCACCAGAACTATCTTCAAACTTAGAAGTTATTGCCAAAAGAGAAAAGATTGCAGAAGCTTTACTTAAAGGAAAATCACTTTCCGAGACAAAAGCGCTAGCGAGAAACCCAGAGATAGGCATAAAAATAAAAAACATTGCAGACATCCTCAAAAAAGACGAAATTACTGTTTCCAAAGAAAACCAACTAATCATGGAAAATATACAACACCAATTAGTGGAAAAATTTCCAAACATTGAGGGTTTATCGATTATTTTGTTTGGCAGCAGCGTACACGGAGGAGGAATGGTCAGAAAAGAACTGGGGACACAGGCCGAACAAGATCTCGATATAGCATTTATCATCGACGACAAAATAAACGGCAGATTTCACCAAATAAACGTCAGAAATTATATAGATGAAATTCTACAAAAAAACTACAAAAAGGAACTTCACCCAACCAATATCTACACAGAAAGTCTTACATCAATTAACGATGCAACCAAAAAATTAATCGCAACCACAACAATTGAACCAGAAAGAAAAGAATATGCAAAAGAAGAAATCTTAATATATTTATTCCCAAGTTTTCCATCAGAAGTCAATGAAAAAAACAGAGCCTTACTTCTCGAAGCACTCAACAAAATCTATAAAGATAACCCTTCTCAGTGGTCAAAAATTAAAAACGAAGTGTTGGAAATATGGGAACGTTACCACAAACTTGAACCCAAACACCTCATCGGTAAAAATACTAAACTATTTTATAAATCACAGAATCAAAAAGAAGGCCAACGAGGCAAAATATTAAGGGAAAACACAAGTCAAATTTCTCAGTTTGACATGAGTGTGCCCATGGACAAATTGATACGAGGGACCAAAAATCCCAAGTAAGCTCACAGGACACGCTTACAGCTCACCGATGGTGAGCTATTTATATAAAATAAGTTATACGCGTGAAAGAAAATTATCCCTGCGAGGAGTCTCCTCGCATGCAACTAGGCATCAATATCAATGACAACATCTTTAATAAAAGCAAAATCAGTATCCGCCGTTTCTTCTACGAAAGTTCTGTAATTCTTATACGATATTTGTTTATTAACTGTCCCAAACAAACCTAGGATCTCTTCTGAATCCAGCCAGCCTTGCCAATATTTATTCAAATAATTTCCGTACGACGAATATCCATATTCCTCCAACCTGCGAGGAGTCTCCTCGCAGGCAATTATTTCAGCAGGATTACGGTGAATGTATTTAGACAAATATACGAACTGATACTCACCAACGATCCTAACGCCCTTGTAAGTATCTTGAAACAACGAACCGATCCTTTTATGTCGTGAGTTAAAGTAACGAACGTATTTCGTAGAAAGCGATCTCATGAAGTGGTCTATCCCATGATCAGATTCCTGTTTAACCATTAAGTGAAAATGGTTAGGCATCAAACAATACGCGAGTAGTTTGATCTCACCAAAATAATTTTTCAATATTTTTGAAGGAGGAATTTTCTCGCATAGCATACCCTGCGAGGAGTCTCCTCGCAGGTCTTGTTGTGATAAGTATGAAGCTAAGTAGGAAATAAAAACAGAATAATCCATTCCGTCCATAAATATTTGACGTTTTTCCACTCCACGATTGTAGATATGATAATACCCACCAGCCTCGTATTCCTTAATGGCGTTCTTCGATGGCATATAACAATAATAGAACGTTTTTACAATTAGATACTGTGTTCAAATAGTTTTCCTGCGAGGAGTCTCCTCGCAGGTGAAGCAATTAACAGAGTGTATGAAATGTAAACACTATTCAACCCAAGGTTATAGGTAGTAAAATACTCCCAATCGACAAAAGGAGAATATGACAACTCACCTTAACATCTATATTTTTGCTGTTATCTTTTTTGCCACCACCTTTTGGTTTCAGCTTTGGCTTCTTATCTCAAACAAATCCAAAAACAAAATTGCATCACAAATAGTAAAAACCAAAGAATTACTTTCTCTCATCAAAAAGAAAACAAGTTACAGCTTAGATTGCATACACATTTCCCCAAGCGCAAAACTTTTTGGCATGATGGGAGGGTTAATCAAGCCACACTTAATACTTTCCAAAGCTCTATACCAACAGTTCAACACAGATGAGCGTGAATACGCTCTCTTCCACGAAATGGGTCATTTTTTACTCAGACACAACCACAAAGAAGTCCTTCTGGGAATCCTCCTATTGATCACCGGATCAATCGCTTCTTATCTTTTTAATCTCAATATATTTGCTTCTTTTTTTCTTGGCATAATATTCGGAATTATTATGATCCGTCTCGGCCGACTCCACGAATACGAAGCAGATGAATACTCGCTATCACTTATGGAACACCCAGAAGCCATGATCACCGCCACAAGCAAATTCCAAAATCAATATGGCAAACCGCACAACAAAATTCTTGAAACATTATTTTTCCGAGGGAACCCATATCAAAACAGAATCCGCATGGCTAAGAAAGAAATATCCAAAAGAAAAACAATTTAGCTATCTAGGGTCCACAAGGACCCCTTTTTTACATATAGCGACTATATAATTCACATATGTCCCGAACTTTTAATACATTATTTCTTCTTACCTCCCTCGACAGCAAAATCTCTACAGGTAGCACAGACAATCTTGATGTGGATTTAGATCTTAAAAGAATTCACGGAGTCAAAGAAGGTCTGCACCAATACTACGATATCGAGAAAACTACTGATCCATTTTCTTTAAATAGTGGTCGCGTTATGGCCAAAATCGGCGCAAATACCAAGAAGGAAGAACCCCAAAAAATGGGTTGCAGTTTTATTATCATCGACAATAAGCCACATCTCACCGAAGCGGGTGTTGTTTATATGTCTAAATGGGTCAAGACTCTCTATTTGGTAACCACAAATTCGGACCATCCCGCCTTCAAGCTTCAAAGTTCTCTTGATAATGTCATTACGATTCTTTACCAAGATCAAGTTGATTTTCCAGACCTCTTTATCCAAATGAAAGAAAAATATGGTGCCGAAAGAGTCACTATCCAATCAGGCGGTACTTTAAATACGCAGTTTCTAAAAAATAATCTAATCGATGAAGTCTCTATAGTCATAGCCCCATGTCTCATCGGCGGCGCAAATACAGCTAGCTTAGTAGATGGCAAATCAAATGAAACAGAAGAAGATCTTCTCAATATTCGTCCTCTCAAACTCCTTGAAGCCAAAACTCTCGAAAATTCCTATCTTCATCTTCGCTACTTAGTGATTAACGAAGTTATTATCGACCCAAAATAAAGGGGTCAAGAGTTCACCATCAAACCACAAAATCAATTTCGCTTTCTCTCCCGCTTGCAATTTTTATCGCCCTTTCCAAATAATTCTCGACCTTTCTTCTTTCCGCATCCACAGTCGCCCAAGCCATATGCGGTGTTGTGATTAAGTTGCATTTTTTATCAGATACCAGAAGCTCCGTATCCTCTACCTCTAAACCATACCCCTTTAGCTCACCTACCAAAAGTTTACCAAGAACTGCCTTTTTATCATAAAAATCATCTGTCGCTGATGTATCAATTAAATAGTTCCACGGTTTTATCAAATTTGGTAGGGGAGACATCAATGCTCTTGTCTGGGCAGGTGCCATTGCCAAATAAATAAGCTCAGAATCAAAAGCCTCAGCAAGATCAACTTTGGGAATATTTAGTTTTTTATCCGTTCTGTTGTAATATTTTACTTTCAACCCTAGAGCAGTCAGCAAGGGGAGCAGCTCAATACCAATGTGACCCATTCCAACAATCGATGCTGTTTTTCCAAATATCTCTTCCCCCAAAATACTCCCATCAGGACTATGCTTTTCAAAAGCTAATTCTGCAAATCGAGCAACTAGCATCAAAGATATTGTTATAGCATGCTGAGCGACACTTCTTGCATTTGCCCCAGCATTGTTTCGATATCTAATACCCATTTCTTTTAAACTACTAAGATCTAGACCATCATAAAAAGAATATGGAGAAAGCAAATATTTTACATTTACGAACTTGTGCATATTTCTGGAATAGCATTCAAACCAATCAGAAAAACACATAGGATCATACAAGACAATCTTTTCATCTACGTCTAACAATTCAGAAACATTAGCAAAATCATTTTCTACATGATCGTACAGTCTTACTTCGCAAATACTATTAAGCGCAGACATCTTTTCAGCACCAAATTTATCAAAATCTATAGCACCATCTTTATTGGTCAAAATAATTACTTTCATAACATCACTTTATCATCGTTTTATACTACTATCACTGCAAAATATCATTTCAGAAAAAATATATAGAAATCGTTTAAAAAAATTAAATTTTCACGCGTGAAAAAATAATAGGGGATGGATAGACAGGGGAGGGGGAGTCGTTTTCAAAAAAAACTACAAATACCCCATAATCTATAAATGTGAAAATCTACGAAGTACATACTAAAACAATTAAAGATTAATGAAAATTTTACTAACATCATTTCCAAAAAATCAATGAATAAATAATTCCAAAAAAATATTTTTGAAAACTATCTACTAAAAAATAATAAAAAGGAAATACAAATTAAAGTTGAAGATGGAAATATTTCGTACATCAATGCACAAAATAGACTCAAATGTCACAATGTCGAATATAAATATTTTCGTCTCTCATATACTCTAAATAGGCATAAAAAGCGGGTCCCTACAATGCCCCCAAAATGGCTTCTGGACATTTTAATGAGTACTTAATCATAAACAGAAATTACTAAATATCGACAACAGTATCTTTTGAAGCAAAATACCGAAAACTTTTCGGGTTTATATACAATTAGGCACAAACGAGGCTAAAGCATGAAATCCGGTACATAAACAACCAGGAAAGCACAAACAGGCGACAATTCACAAGAAGTTTCGGTATTTATTACGAAAATGTGCAGAACATGGAAGTTCACTCTCCCGTGCCTATGATATTAAGATACGTCGCAAAAGTGTTATTGTGCGACGTATCCTCAACCATTCTTCTCTGGAGGTGGGAGAGTCGCCTAACGGGGAATAGCAGAAGTAAGAAACAGATAAAACATACAATAATCATTAGTTAATCTTCTTTCGTACTAACGAGCAGGTTAAATTAATAATTATCTTTCAACCAAAGTCTTAGCTCGCTTCCCTCCGGACTGCTGGCTAGCCAATAACTATATCAATCCCTATCATCTAGCAGTTATCCACAGCAAATGCTATTGAAACCGTGAAAAATATTATAAGTCGTGAAAATATTATTATAGGGTTGTGTGTTATAGGATATTATAGGCCTTATTATTATAGGCCCTCTCCCCTTCTCCCCCTGCCTGACAAAAAATATATTTCTTGAAGCTAAATACGCACAAAATAATTAACCAGTCCAAGAAGTCGTCAAGAACCCAATTGTCAGTATTATCACAATAGTCAGTCCATACTCCACCAAGCTCTCTAGGTATACCCTGGCTGACAGTCTTTGCTCAAGCACGCCTAATAATGCATATAGGCACGATGTCATGATTAATCCGCCCATAAATGCTTTGACTGGCCACAGACACAAGGCAAAAGCGACGAAAGCGAGCACCCAACTTACCGACAAGGAATATCGGCTGACTTCACCGACTAAGTTGTTCTTAAGATCAACACTCCAAAAACTCGGGAAACTTAGGACAAGCGATACAGCAAATACGGCAGGCATCACATACCAAAATGGCAACTTCAAACTCAAAATAACTGTATAGAAAAACAAAGATGTAATTAAAGTCAGAATAAAATTAACAGACCTCGCTGCTCGAAAAAGTTGAATCGTCCGAATAGATGCAACCGAAAAAATATTTTCAATCAAAAGAATTCCATACATCCCAATTACAAAACATATTAAATATATCCCCTTAACCACAACAGCTAAAATTCTAGCGGTCTCAATTTGGAATGCTTGACCAAACATTCTTGGTACCGCTTCCGGTAAAAAATTTGAAAATAAGCCACAACCCAATGTAAACATGACTGGCAAAACCATCAACGTTAGCCACTCAATGCCTTTTAAATCATCAAAGAGAACCCAAACGGTAAGTACATAAGCGACCGCAGACACTCCAAGAGACACCCCGAAACGATAATCAACAGGTAAAATTGTCATTATCCACAACAATATTGCCAGAACTATACCTACAACTATAAATCGAGACCGTTTTGACATTAATTCGCTAAATTTGACCAAACATCAACAACATCTTCCATATCACCAAGCTTTTCAAGCAAGTCCGCAACAAGAGACAAATCTGCGCCAGTCAAAGCTATTGTTGGGATTGGAGACATCGATAACATATAAGAAACTGATTTTGGAGCTCCTAATTTTGCGCCATGTTTATCTAGGACATTTTTAATTTCACCACCCGTGCGGTTTCTGTTGTCACTTACTGCAGTCACCATAATCCCAACTCCACCATGACCGTATGCCTCATACACAATTTCTTCTGTTTGTTCACTTGCCCCAGCACCCAATGCCTTATCAATGGCTCTTTTGATATTCTCCATCGGCATGTTTACCGCTCTAGCCTCGTCTACGATAGTTCGCAAAAAAGGATTAGCATTTATATCACCAGAAGCGCCTTTTTTGACCGCTATATGGATCTTTTTTGCTATTTTTGTAAAAACAGCACTACGCTTATTATCCTCAATACCTTTTTGGTGTTTGATAGTAGACCACTTAGAATGTCCTGACATACAACAATTTTACACCACGTATTATTCAGATACACACACCGACTTAAACAATAGCTTGACATCGGGGCAAAAAAAACTTATATTGCTTCCAGCATGAACAACGACTCAACGCACGATTTACAACAAGAAGCCATCAAAGCAGCTCTTAACAAAAATTGGAACGAAGCTATAGCCCTCAACGAGAAGATACTTGAGACCTTACCCAACGATATTCCCACCTTAAATCGCATTGGTATCTGTTTTTCTATGATTGGTGAAAACAAAACAGCCACTGCTCGGTTCGAAAAGGTCCTCGAAATCGATTCACACAACCCCATCGCCAAAAATAATCTTTACAGACTAAAAACCAATAAAGAAACGGGGCTTGCAAATCCATATCTCCAAACTGTAAGTTTCATCGAAGAACCGGGCAAGTCCAAAGTTGTTCCCTTAGTAAGTCAAGGCGAGCCAAAGGTTTTTTCCAAACTCAATATTGGCGAACCAGTCGAGTTGGCTGCATCCAAACACAAGGTCAAGGTCTGCAGCGGTCACGATGAGTTTGTTGGTTACTTGCCAGACAATATCTCACATCGCCTTTTGGAACTACTTAACGCGGGCTACAAATACAAAACAATCATGAAGTCGATAAACCCCAAAAATCCACAAGTCTTCATCCAAGAAATATTTGCTTCCAAAAAGCTCAAAGGCATTCCCTCCTTCCCCTTGGACGAAAAAGACCACCTACCCTCACTGTCTGCAGGAGAGTCAAGCGAAATTCCCCCACTTGAAATCTACGATCCACTTATGGGATCAGACGAATAAAAAGCTATCTAAGCCAGACTCGAATCCCCTGTCCACTCCCCTTTTCAACGGAAATCTTTTTGCAAGATAGTTGCTCACTCAAAAATTTCTCTGACACCGGAAAGTTATTAGGGGAAGCAAACAAGCAACCTTCTCCTAATACACTATCTGTAGTATCTGCCTTGACTTCTACAACCCTCATCCCGGCCGACTCAACTTGTTTTGACACTTCTGTACCAAAGCCACTTATCCCCGTCAAATTATTGATTGTTACGTCTACATTCTCACTTAAAATCGGCTCCAGAATAAACTTACTGTTGGTCCAAAGCCTTGCAACCGAATTAACCAACAAAAACTTCTTACCATCTGGTTCTGTTACTTCGTCGAACGCATTTTTTGGGACAACTTCCTCAATTACTTTCTTCGATTCAACAGATTCAGAAACAAACTGACGGACCAACCATCTGTCACGTATTGACATGTCTGTACTTAAAGCAATTTTGTGCATACTTCCCAAAACGCTCTCTACACTGGCTTCCCCACTAACCAACAATACCCTAGGAATGGCCACGCCAAGCGTCATGCCCAAAGAGCGCTCAAAAATTTCGAATGGCTTTTTCTCGGAGTGCGCATATTCCCAAAGAGACAAAATCGGATAACTTGCACTAGAGTTATAAATTTTAACTTTTAAATTAGCCGGAAGCTGCACCCAACTAATTAGCTCCTCATCGGGACGCAGAAGCATGAGGGCAACAGAATTTTTTCCAATCACAGCAACATTTATTCCCATACTACTCGAATAAATTCCCTTCCTGGATAAATCAAAAACCAAAAACAAAACAAGAACCACCAAAAACAAAACCCCCACCATACTTAAAACTTTATTATTTAAAATCGCTCTCATAAATCTCCTTTAAAGAGGCATGCTGCCTGTCCCGATACTTAGTAATAGCCTCGGAATCTTTTGTAAACTTCTTAATTAAACTAAAAACATGCAAACCGCTCACAAAATGCGGGAAAATCACGTAGCTAGCCCCCGCTTCATACAGGTCTTTAGCCTGAGTAATCGACTCAGCATCTACAATAATTGGAACTGAGATCTCCTTTTCATTTAACTCATTCAAAAGAGAAAGGGTGTCATTGACATCTTTAACGGTAGAAATAATAAGCTTAGCCTGAGACATATTTGTAAGCTCCAAAATATCAGAGTCAGAACAGTCAGCAAAAACAGTCTCCACCCCCCTCTTCTTCAAGTTCGAGATAATGTCAGGATTAAAATCAACAACTAAAACCTTATCTCCATTACTAGCAAGAAACGACAAGATGCTTCGCCCGGTCCTATCACCACCCAACAAAATTACATGATTCCGAAGTTCTGAATTTCGAGTTTTGTCATCACCAGCAAATCTGAATATTGCAGGTAAGATTCTTTCAAATACTTTGTACAACTCAACCGATTTACTAATAATCACTGTAGAAATCGCCATCGAAAGCAAACTGGCAACAGTTACGATTTTTATCAACTCCTCACCCCAGAGGTTAGAACCAAGTCCAGCCGCAAGAACGATCAAACTAAACTCCGAAATCTGTGTCATGTTAATTCCAACGGAAAAAGCCACCTTACCACTCAACCCAGCAAAACGTGAACCCAAATGAGTAACAATAAATTTGATAAGAATTGCACCGAATGTAAAAAGCAGAACCATTACCCAATCAACCCTACCCAAACCAACTTCAAGTCCAAGCAAAACAAAAAACACCGTAACAAAAATATCACGAAGAGTCCTCACCTTACTCACAATCTGGAAATGCCCCCAACTCGTAGACAGAGAAATTCCAGCCAGTATTCCACCCACTTCAGGCGTCAATCCAAGTATGTTTACAGCCAAATAGATCGAGAGCAATAACCACGCCAAACTAAAAAGAATCAAATCCTCAGAGCTCTTAATAATCGCCTTCATCAAAAAAGAAATTGCCAGATGGCCAATTACGTTGATCGCAAAAAACAACAAAAACAACTTCCCCAACAACACCCCAAGTGACCCCACACTAAAACCAGTATTGAGATTTGGAATCAAAACCAACAGTACGATGGCAAACAAATCCTGCAGCAGCAAAACACCCACACTTAACTTACCAGAAAAACTCCCCAAATCCTTTTTCTCCGACAGTGTTTTGACAGCGACGATAGTACTACTAAAGGCAACGGCAGACCCAAACAAAATTGCCGCGAACAAACTGAGCTTAAATACTGAAAGACCTATTGCCGCAAATATAACTACCGAAAAAACTGCCTGAACAGCGAATATCTCAAATACACGAGATCCAACTTTCCTAATTTCTTTCCAGTTCATTTCAAGTCCAACCAAAAACAACAACAGCGTAATTCCAAATGTAGCCAGCAACTTTAGAATTTCAACCCCGGATGTACTCACGAGTCCCGAACCACCTACGATTAAACCAACCAGTACATGACCAATTATGGCAGGTAACTTAAAAAATCTAAAAACTATACCAGAAGCAACCGCAAGCACAAAAACCAACATCAATTCGACTAAAAAAGAGTCCATTAACCATCATAACATTACCGTGACATGCGCCGAACTCGTCATCTCGACTAAGCGAAGCGCACGGAGAGATCTCCCTCCACAAAATCCAAAAATCTAAACCTCTATTTGAAGCGTATTCAAGAACCCTTGACAATCATCCGGCAATGGCGCCTCCACTTTAATCTCTTCACCTTGAAAATTTTTAAAGGACAGGAATGCTGCATGTAAGAAATGATGTGACAAAAATTTTCTATCCTCTCGCCCGAATTTGGAATTGAGGTAACGATAGTCGGAAAAAATCGGCCAACCCAAAAAAGATAAATGGACGCGAATCTGATGAGTGCGACCTGTTTTCAAAAATACTCTCAAAAAACTCAGACTATCCTTCCAATGTTCGTGTCCTGGATAAATAAATCTCGATATTACCTTCCAGCCCGTCACAGCTCTTTTCCCTTCATAATGCACCTGAAATCTTTCTCTATCAAATATGCTTCTTCGCAACGGTAATATTACATCCCCCTCAGTTGGCTCTACCCTGCCATGCACCAGAGCCACATACTCTTTTGTAATTTTGCGGTCTTTGAACAAAGTCAGATAATATCGGAGTGCATCTACGTTTTTTGCGAGCATCAGACAACCGCTAGTTTCTTTGTCCAAACGGTGACATACACCACTTCTCTCTCTGTAAAGCTTGTCTGTAACGGACTTAAATATTTCTGGGTGTCTATCTTCCATCCAGTCCTGAACCGTATACTCTTTGACAGATGACGCGCGATTTACTACCACCTCAACCGGCTTATTGATGACTATTGTGTCAGAATCCTCATACAGTACTTGAATCTCCATTACTCCCTAGTATATACGAGAGTACCCCCACACTTATCAAAACATCGGACAGATTAAACCAAAATGGGAGGTAAGGGAACCAAAGATAGTCCCATACATTTCCCCAGATCATTCGAGCAAGCAAGTTTCCCAGCCCACCCAGCACTATCAAATACACTGGGAATTTTACTGTCTTGAAACTCAGATAATCAATCACCATCCAAGTAACCAAAGAAACAAACACTCCCAACAAAACTAGCTTGTCTATTCCATTCATCATGCCAAAGGAAATTCCAAAATTTGCCAATCCAAATCCAATCTCACGATAGTATGATTGCAAAAACAAATCCGTGACAAAAACCAACAAACCAAATATCAGGATACTACTCTCCAGTCGATTCGGCTTTTTTCTCACAAGAGATACAAAACTCTGCAGTTGGCTTCACAGCCAACCTATCAGTATCTATTAACTTCGCACATCCTGCACAAATGCCATATTTGCCTAGCTTGATTCTGGTAAGAGTTTTTCTGATAGAAATAATGGACTTGGTTACTTGTCTTCGCATAGCAAAAGCTCGGTCATGCTCTACGTTCTCTGCTACATCTGAGTCCACGGAGTTATCCAAATCACGATTTCCTGCAATAAAAGGGTCTTCTTTGCGAAGCTCTTTCTTCGTCTCTTTGAGTCTCTTCTCTTCACCTTTCAAATAAGACACCAACTGCTTCAAAACTCCCGAAGGAAAACTAATTTTATTTTTTTCCATGTTTAAAAATTATTTTAATATCTTCAGCCACTGTCCTACCAGACCTAATATACACCATTACAATACCACCAACAAACATCGATACCCCCCAAAGCACTGCAACCAAGTTCATTTTCCCAAATAAAATCATCTCAATAATAGACAACAATCCCCATATAGAAATTAACGAGCCCCCAATAAACCCTGACTTGGCCGAAGTCTTTTTGCTGCGATACCAAGCAAAAGTCCTGTACTTATTTTCCATACCCCAGAAAACGATAAACGCCAACAATACCAATAGAGACAAAAGCCCAAATTGCCACCGACCACTCAAAATGCCCAAGCCTCCATAAAACACTGCCATCCCAGCTGTAACCCCTAGAGCCAAAAAATCAAACCAATCAAAATACTTAGCTTTTGACTTGCGAGACTCGATAAGAAGCCCTGTAGATATTCCAATTATTACCCCCCATTTATCAATACCTGGATAATCAGTCAGCAAAAAAATACGCGGCAAATGATTCCAAAATATAGAAATATTAAGTAACGCATAAACAATCCTCCCTATAATCACAGCCCAAAAAGCCGAAAGAACCACAGCATCTAAAATACTATGTTCGTTAAAATGCGACTCTGCTGCCTTTTTGTGAAATACAAAAGACCCCCACAAAAAAGAAAACACCGACAGAACACCAAATCCATAAACCCAAACGCTTCCAAATTTCAGTATCGCATCATTCATACTCTAATTTTACGCTGTCATTGCGCGACTCGCCATAGGCGTTTTTATCTCAAAACACAGACTCGTCATTCCGACCGAAGCAACGCGAAGTGGAGGAATCTCACTCCACCAAGACACTTTCAATTATCTTTGTCTCTGCTATATACTGGATTTCACAATGCTTTCAATTGCTCACGGTCCCACCGGTTCATTCATCGCTTCCAAAATCCCCAACCCCCTCATCAGCATTCCACTAATTCTCGCCTCACACTATTTAGAGGACCGTATCCCCCATTGGGATGTCGGCCAAGGTCTCACCAAAAAGAAAAAAAGCAAAAAGGCCGCATTCTTTGAAGAGTTATTCTTCGACTTTCCTCTTTCTCTAGTTTTAGTATATTTTCTTTTTCAATTTGGCAAACCCTTTGACTATCATGTCTGGATGGGCTGGTTTTTCGGGCTTTTGCCTGATTTCCTCGAGTTTCCCCACCTCTTTCTAGGTGCCAAGGTATCCCCCTTCAAGGAACTAGCCAGATTTCACACCTGGTGCCATCGTTCAACCCCAAATAGATTTTGGGGTCTTTTACCCCAATTTCTAGTAATTTTGACTCTAATTCTTTTTAGATAGCCAGCCTCCATTGACAAACTGCCTATTATAGGCTAGAATCCCTCCAGAAATCTATAGATCAGGGCGTCCTGCCCAAAGTAAATTAAAATTCTAAGGAGAATTAAAAATGGCAGATAAAGTACTAGTAAGGTTCGAAATTGGTTCGCTTAAGTTTGAGGTCAGCACTGGTGCTGCCGATGGAAGCCAGGAAGAAAAAGTAGCCGTCGAGCAATTGACGGAAATCATGGAAAGAATCGGAGCAGATACCTCTCGAGGATTCACTTCGGCATACATGCTTGCCAGCTACCAGTATCTGCTGGACCTGCTTAAGAAGGAAACATTCAAGCAGGACAAGGATAATCGGGCCGCGTTTTTCAATGAAAAAGCGGCTATCATCGAAGACCGGGTGCCATCTGCCCACACCTTCCAGTTCAAGCAAATGCGGCAGGAGGCGTTTGCAGAAGTAACGGGAAATTCCACTTTCCTGAACTTCTCCGAAGGCTTGTAGCCCGCCATCACATCTACTCAACCACCCCAATTATCACGGGGTGGTTTTTTTGGTATTTAATTCGCTCTACCTGTATACTCCCCGGTCTCCGTGTTAATATTCAAGCATCATAACGAAGTTATGAGCGAATATAAGAGGAAGCGCAGGAATAACATTTCGATAATGGATATTATCGAAAGGATGACGAGTAAGCTCTTATCTTAATTAGCCCTTCCGGTGTATTCACCGGACTCCGTGTTAATTTTGATCGAATCTCCGGGGTTAATGAAAAGTGGAACCATTACAGTAAGTCCTGAGACAGTCTTTGCAGGCTTCAAGACATTACTAACTGTATTTCCTCTAGCACCGGGATCACTTTCAGCAATTTCCATAATAATAGAAGTTGGCACTTCTACCCCAAGAATTCTCTCATCCCAAAATAATACCCAAGCTTTCTCGCCTTCGACCAGATACATGACATCATCTCCAAGAACTGTTAAAGGAATCTCAAACTGCTCAAAACTACTAGGATCCATAAAGTACCCTTTGTCTTCATCCTTGTACAAATACTGCAAGTGTCTCTTGTCCAAAGCGATATCCTCCACCATATTTCCAGAAATATATCCCTTGGTTTCAATCGCTCCACTATTCAAATTTCGCGCCTTAACCTTGATGGTCGCATGTCCACGACCCATCTTCGTAAAATCATATTTTGTTACCCGAAAAGGAATCCCGTCTTCGGTAAAAGTTACACCAACTTTGAGCTTATTCACGTCAATCATGCCTGTATTTTACCTCTCCACGCGCCATAAAAGCAATTCTATCAATAAATACTTACCCCATAGCACCTGCGAGGAGACTCCTCGCAGGTCCGTCAAAGTGTGAACTTGGAACTAAAAACTCACAATCGACATCTGGATCAAGCCAATCGACCTTTATATCATGTCATTGGCGTGGTGGATTTAAACTCGATAGTCTTTAACAGAGAGGGAGTCGAGACTCGGTATTTACTTCGCAAATCCTCATCCTGCCTCGCCAAGTTTGTCACAAAACTGGCTCCGGCCGTTCGACTCCCTCTTCAATATCAAAACAAATAGACCTCCGCAAGGGAGGTCTATTTGTTTAGTGCCGAGAGAGGGAGTCGAACCCTCACGGCCTTGCGACCACAAGTTTTTGAGACTTGAGCGTATACCATTCCGCCATCTCGGCAGCACTCCTCATATTTTACCTTATCAAGAGCAAATTTTTGACATAAAAAAAGCGGCCTCCAAAAGGAAACCGCTAACGAACTACTTGGGTACGAATAGCACCCAATAAACGAATAATACACTCATGATCATGTGATATAGAACGAACCCAATAATGAAACCCCATTTGATGAAATTTACTGCCTTCATCATGAATCCACCAACGTCCAACGGTCTTCGTCGGACTTCTGCCCTTTGCAATCGGCGACTTACAGGATTGACATGTACATTCCGATTCGGCGTTACTGGATCAGCCAAGTTATCAATCTGGCCGCCAACTTTTTCATTTGCCTCGAGGCCAGGCTTTTCATTTTCTTCGGGTGAAACTTCGTCGTTCAAGGCAGGCACATCATCATTATTGTGATTAAAACCATCCAAATCGCCACGAAATGCAACGTTGTCACCGAACGTTTCGTGTTCAACGACGTAGGCCCCAGTTTCTTCATCGACAAAGACCGTATTCCCCGTAGAGTCTTCGTATAACTGAGTGACAACTTGCCCATCGTCACCAGTCAGAACTGTATTTCCGGCTACATCCTTCTCCTCATTTAAAATTCCCCCGTTTTCATCTTCATGAACTGTTCCCCCAAAAATGTCGCTTTTCTCAGCGACCCAACCGTCAGGGGTTTCATGGATGGGAGTTCCCCAAAAATCAGTCCTTCCGTGGTCCTCATGACCACCACTCAGATCTCTCTCATCACCAGCCATCGCAACCTCCTCGCAATTAATCTATTAAAGACCTCGAATATATGCCTGCATTATAGCAAAAAAATACTATAAGTCAAATGAATCTAGCCCATCAGGCTCTCCACCATCTCCCAATTGACTAACCCCCACCAGGCCTTCGCATAGTCAGCTCGTTTATTCTTATATTTCAGATAATAGGAATGTTCCCAAACGTCCAGAGCTAATAAAGGCTTAAAACCCAAACTCAAAGGATTATCTTGATTTGCAGTAGACATGACTTCGAGTCCCCCATCTGAATTCTGGACCAACCATGCCCAGCCACTCCCAAATCTACCGATAGCTGTCGCTTCAAAAATATTCTGAAATTCTTCAACACTCTCGAAATTTTTATCAATTTCGGCTTTCATTGTTGCACTCATCTCGCTACCTTGACCGATCATGGCATTCCAAAAAAAATCATGATTCCATACACCACCAGCATTATTTTTGACCGCCGGGATATCACTATCCATAAGCTCTTCCAAAACTGATGTCTGTAAATGTGGATTTGCTTCCATCGCTTTGTTTAGATTATCTACATATGTCTGATGGTGTTTATCGTGATGATATTCCATGGTCTCACGATCTATGATTGGCTCAAGCGCATCATGAGCATAAGGTAACGTATCTAACAAATATGGGTATGTTTTTGGCATGTACTTGGACTTAATTAGTATATGACTAACTTTATCACTGTTGGTGTCCCCCATCAACTCCATAAAATTTCACACGATCACCTCGGAATTTCAAATCAATAGTTCCCAGTCCTCCATTACGATGTTTCGCAATTGCCAGTTTGACATCTTCTGTTGCCGCGTCATCATTGCGATACAAAAACATAACAACGTCCGCATCCTGTTCAATACTTCCAGATTCACGAAGGTCTGCCAGCACTGGTACTTTTTCTGTTCTGTTTTCAATTCCACGATTGAGCTGAGACAAAGCCATAATCGGTATACGCAGTTCACGAGCTAAGTTTTTTAACCCTTGGGAAATCGCACCAACTTCTTGCACACGACTCTCATATGATTTATCACCCACAACAAGCTGCAAATAATCAACTACCAAAAGTTTCAGCCCAACTTGTGAATGCAATTTACGTGCTTTGGTACGAAGTTCCAAAATCGACTGACCTGGAGTGTCATCTATATATAGTGGACAATCGGCCAAGACACCCATTGCTTCCGACAGTTTGGCAAAATCTTCTTCTTTCAAATTTCCGGTTTTGAGTTTCCACGCATCAATATTAGCTTGTCCCACAAGCATACGATCGACCATTTCCAAATTACTCATTTCTAGTGCAAAATACCCAACCGGCATTTTCCTCTCTACTGCCACATGCTGTGCGATATTCGTTGCGAATGTAGTCTTTCCTATACCTGGACGAGCCGCCAAAATAATTAAGTTACTGTCTTGCATTCCAGTAAGCATTTTGTCCAAATCACCGAATCCCGTAGGTACACCACGCAGTCCGTCAGGGGAATTTTGCAAATTATCCAAGCGGTCAAAACTCTCTGCAAGAGCATCTTTAACGGGGACAAAAGTTTTTTTGATATGTGACTGAGAAAGTGCATAAATCGATTGTTCAGCCTTATCCAAGATTTCCCCCAAAGGCTTACCTTCATCAAAACCCATCTCTCCCATCACGGCACCAGCAGAAATTAATTGTCGTTTGATGTAGCACTCACGAACTATCTGCGCGTATTTGGGAACGTGAGACGCTACAGGAACTTCGTTAGAAAGTTCCGATAGATACGCACGTCCGCCCACATTATCAAGAATCTTTTTCTTCTTCAGCCAGTCAGAAACAGTCAGCACGTCAATTGGATCACGATTCTCGTACAAAGCAATCATCGATTCATAAATCTTCCCGTTATTGTTGTTATAAAACATCTCGGGTTGCAAGATAATGGCAATATCTACAATAGAATCTTTATCTATTAGTATGGAACCTAGAATTGACTTCTCCGCGTCATCTGCATGAGGCGGTATGCGGAGGCTAGACATTCATTAGGAGTATTTGAGTGTCGTCAGGCAAACTGCCTTGATCAACTTTTGCTTTATGTACTGGTTCTCCTGCCAGCGGGAATTTATTTTTTTCTAAAAATGTTTCAAGAGTTGCGAGCACATCAAGATCAGCAGAGGTTGTAGTTGTTTTGTAGTGCATGGGAATCACATAAGATGGCTGAATTTCTTTGATAATCTCCGTTGCATCTTCTGCGTCAATTGTAAATTTACCACCTATTGGGATCATCAAAACATCTACATTACCGAGTTTCTCAATCTGTGCATCTGGAAGTTTGTGACCTAAATCTCCTAAATGAACGATGTTGAGACCATCCATCATTATGGACACAATCAAATTCTTACCCCTTTCATCACCATTATTTTTGTCGTGGAAAGTGCGAAGCACTGAGAACTGTGTACCAGCTATCTCATATTCTCCTTCATGTTCAATCACAAAAGTACTTTCGCGTTTCACCGGCCCAGTAATTACTTCGCGAGCATTGTGATCTTCATGTTGATGAGTCATCACCAGTACGTCAGCGACATCCTTTGCGAGAGTCACTCCGACCATCTCACTCTTAAATGGATCGATATAAACTACCATTCCATCTTTGCCTTTTAGTTTGAAACATGAATGTCCGCAATATGTGATTTCCATAGGTTTATATTATCACAGTGCTAATAATATTCTCTAAGGTATAATCAATCTGCCTATGCGCAAAGAAGTAATATACGCAGTAATTTTTGGAATTATCCTTGGAGGAATTATCTTGTTTGGCATCAACCTTGCCAACAATTCCGTGAGCAATCCAGTAATCTCGGAAGACTCAACTCCTTCTGCCAAAAACACAACTCCAACACCCACAGTTATTATCAAAAAATCTCTAGAAATAATTTTTCCACAGGATCACTCTGTTATGACCGAAACCAGTACTACTCTTAGAGGAATTGCCGAACCAAACTCGACTGTAGCCGTAATCACCGAATTAAACGACCTATTCGTAGATGTTAGCCCCGAAGGAACTTTCTCAGCCCAAATAGATCTTGCTTCAGGTGCAAACACTATCAAAGTAGTCCAAGCAGGAATCGACAACACCACAAAGGACATATCAATTTCTGTTATCCAAACAAATACTATTTCAGAATGATAAAAAACTTTCTCAAATTATTTTACCTCTCTAGTTCCCTTATCATCTTAGCCATCCCTACATATATATATGCAGCTTCACCAACAGCCACACCATCAGCAACTCCAAAAGTATCAGCTACACCCACAAATCTCGAAGACAAAATCAAAAACTTAGTCAAAGAAAATCTAAGCGCCACCGAATCAAACCTCAAAGAGTCCATCAATCTCAAATCTTTAGTGGGATATGTAGGAGCCATCAAAACCATAAGTGCTGGTAATATTTCCATTGAGTCAGACCAGAATATCTTTCAAGTTTCAACAACAGACAAAACAGCAATCACCAAAAGCGGGACAACTGGCAAAATTTCCTCACTAGCAATTACAGATAAAGTAATTGTTATTGGCAATCTCGTAAAAGAAGACATTATTCAAGCCAAGATGATTAAAGTAATTCCAGAAGAAACAGATATCGTCGAAACAAATGCTGTTATAGCGAACATTTACTCTATAGATATCAAAAAAAAGACACTAGTCTTAACCATAAATAAAGTTCAGATGCCTTTTACTTTGAGCAAGAAAAATACGGTCAAACTAGAAGAACTCAAGCCAAACCAAAACATCTTCGCCATCACCAAAAAGTACCAAGGCAAAGACTCCCTCACACGCGCCAAAATTCTCTAATTCTCATGTAGAATTAATTAATGCCCGCCCTGTCCAAGACTAGATTTAAAGCCTATTCCTTTCTATTACTCAATGCTGCACTGTGGGGCTTTGCTCCTCCTATCATCAAGTACTCACTTGGATACACCTCCCCCGCCATCTTTCTTTTTATCCGTTATCTCCTTGCCACTTTAATTTTCTTCCCCATCTTTCTACTTCATAGAACGAGGAATCATTCCAAAATTAGCTACAAAAGAATTCTATTATTAGCGCTACTCGGCACTCCTCTTACCCTGCTTCCCTTATTCTATGGATTAGGAGTCACCACCTCTATCGAGGCTTCCATCTTGGAAGCATGCAGTCCAATCTTTATAATTCTCGGAAGTTTAATCTATCTCAAAGAAACAGTCACCAAAAAAGAATGGTCAGGTGTCCTAATCGCAGTCGCAGGAACTCTCCTCTTGGTGGCAGAACCGCTTTTTTCTGGATCCCCCATGTCATCCCTATCAATCAAAGGCAATCTACTAATAATTCTTAGTGACATTGTCTGGGCATCTTTTCTAATTCTTTCCAAGAAAACTCACTCTGACCCCATTGTCCTATCTTTTTTCTCTTTCCTCATCAGTATTCCTTTTTTCTTTGTCATGCTACTTCTAGAGCAATCTACTTTCGCAGTAGATCCCAGAGCAGTGCCAGGAATTCTGTACATGGCCGTCGGAGGGTCAATCATTGCTTTTTGGGCTTACCAGGAAGGCCAGAAAATGATCGAGGCCAGTGAAGCTGCGATTTTTAGCTACCTCAAACCAATCTTTACAATACCCCTCGCAATTCTATGGCTCAGAGAGCCACTTGCTCCACTTACTATCATTGCAACCATGATTATTATCTCAGGTGTCTACCTTTCCGAAAAGAGCTAAACCAGGCACATTTTATACCCTATAACTTGACTTTTGGGCATAAATGTGATATCTTAGCACAAGTCGAATACATTCAAATGGAGGTTATATGTTCAAAGTTTTTATGGCACTGATGTGCCTACTATTTATGAGCTTATTTGTTACAGCCGTGGGCGCAACGGAAGTTAATAGCCTCCATGTCTGTATCACTGGTGGGGGTTCCTTCGTTTTTGGAGTACTCACCTGCTGGTAGTACAAGTTCCACCCAAAACCCGCCAATTGGCGGGTTTTTTGTGCTTAAAACCACCTTTTGTGGTAGAATATCTGAGCTATGAAACAGAATATTCATCCAGATTATCTAGATATGGTCGTCACTTGTGCCTGTGGAAACACATTCACCGTTGGTGGCTCAAGACCAGCCCTGCACGTAGACGTCTGCAGTAAATGTCACCCATTCATTACTGGTACTCAGAAATTCATCGACGCCATGGGTCGCGTTGATAAATTTATCGCCAAACGACAAGCCGCTTCTGGTTACGTCAAAAAAGACAAAAAAGCCAAAGACGCCGCAGACAACGCTCCTAAATCTCTTAAAGAAATGCTAGACGCTAAGAAAAAAATCGAAGCCAAAGCCGAAAAAGTTGAAGCTGTCGAAGTCACCCCCGAAGCCGAAGTATAGATCAATCCCGTCCTAAACACGGACAGTATTGCTTCCATTGTCATTCCGGGCCCCGACCCGGAATCTATACAGATAATTCCTTTCAAAACTGTAAAATAACCTATGGACAACCCGTATATTCAGGCAGAAGTAAACCGCATCGAAGCAGAAATTGCCGAAAATGAGTTATTGGTAAACGATCCAGATTTAGGACAACTAGCCTCCGACGAAGTAGCCAGACTCAAGTCTCAACTCGAAAGCCTCCTCTCTGGCCCAGTTCAGCACGAAGAAGCAGAAGAATCTGAAAACTTCGATAACTCCCCTGCCATCATCGAAGTTCGCGGTGCCGCAGGTGGTGACGAATCCAAGATCTTTGCCAATGACCTCATGCGTATGTATGAGCGTTTTGCCAATGAGCACGGCTTCACCGTGGAAACAATTGATACAGACATTATCAAGATTTCCAGACCAGATCGCACCCTCTGGAGCCATGGTGCCTACGAGACCTTCCAATATGAGTCTGGAGTCCATCGTGTACAGCGCGTCCCAGAGACAGAGTCAGCTGGCAGAATCCATACTAGCACTACCACAGTTGCCGTACTACCAGAAGTTAAGGCTAACCAACTAGAACTCAAGGAATCCGACCTAGAATGGCAATTTACCCGCGCAGGAGGACCGGGAGGCCAAAACGTAAACAAAGTAAGTACTGCCGTCCGCCTTACCCACAAACCTACAGGCATCGTCACCTTCGTGCGTGAAGAGCGCTATCAAGCCAGAAACAAAGAAATCGCCCTTAACATGCTCCGCTCCAAGCTCTGGCAAGCCGAAGAGGACAAACGTCTCTCCGCTCTCTCCGACAAGCGCTCAGCCGCAGTTGGACATGGTATGCGCTCAGAAAAGATCAAAACATACAACTTCCCCCAGAACCGTCTCACCGATCACCGGCTCGGTAAATCCTGGCACAACCTCAAAGAAGTCATGGAGGGTGATCTCGCTGACGTATTCGAATACACCATCGCAGGGTTCAAGGCTCTAGGCGAAGCGTCCTAAGACTTGCTTCTGGATTTAGTGAGGGTTTTTTGTGGCAAATCATAACCCCCCAATATGTTATAATATAGGTTGTAAATATCGTGCTCTTTCCCAATTTCATAATCCTAGGAGAAAAAACATGAAGGTATTAGTAACAGGCATTTGCTCAATCACGTCCGGGGACGTTACCATGATTACATGCATGGGAAACGTTCCGCAAAGCCACCCGCTGCCTAGTGTACGTGAGGTAGCCATCGCTCCTGGTCTTTTGGACGGCGGTCTCACCGCCAATGCTGGATTTTTGCACTTTCAAACCAGCATGACTGTGAAGATAACAGAGTCAAAACTGTTCAATCGGATCGAAATCATCCCGATGACTGAAACAGACAGAAAGCTATTCTTCTTGTCACTCTCAGTGGATCCAGAAGCAAAAATCATCGAGAGGATGGAAGAACTCAACAAGATCATCGATGCCCTGCCAGACGACGGCGAAGCAGCCAGGCTCTGTAAAAGCGTTAAGGCGTTAAATCTCAAAGGAGCTTTCAAAGAGCTTTTGGTCACTATCAAAAAAACCATGCCAGAAAAATGGCAGGAGCTCAAGAAGGAATTGATCGAAATCGGCATTAACCCAGACGAACTCATTTGATTTACCCCGCCTGGCTTCCAAAGCAGGCGGTTTTTTAAACACCACTCAAGGAGAAAAAATGCCAGATATTGAAGTTCTAAGCAAAGAAGAAATGATCATAGAGAAAAAAGATCAGCGTATTGCAGAGCTTGAATCAGAAATTGATGATCTCAAAAACGGTCAAAAACCGATGCAGTTCAACTGGGCTTCGTTTTGGGTCACAGTTATCACAATCGGAATAGCGGTAGTGTATGCTATCCTGGGTAATTTTATACCAGGCCTATTCGATGAAGCATTCGTAGTACTGCTACTCGCAGTGCTGAACGGATTTTTGACCGCGCACGGAATCCATATCAAGAAGAATCAGAACACAAAGTAATCAAAACCCCCTCGCGCGAGCGAGGGATTTTTTTGCCACAATTTTGCTACACATGCTATAGGTCTTGCAGGAAATTCTCACGTCCTATAGAATACAAAAGACTTATAACGTCATACCCTGAAATCTAAGCCTAGGAGGCAAAATTGGACATCAAGCTGAACGCCAAGCTTCAAAGCAGGTACACGGTAACACCTCTGCTCGTACTCGGAACTTTGATATTCACTGTGCTAATGTCAGTAATATCGGCCAAAATATTCTTAGAAGTAGAATGGAAATACCAGAACAATCTCTGGGTATTGGTAGCATTAGTGCTGCAGACAAATCTAGTAACTATCTTAAGTCTCATCTTCAAGAAGAAATTTAAGGGGACATTTGATAAGTACAAGCCACTGGAGTACCTTCCAAATCATCAAGCGGAAAGATTGAAAGAAATTGGACTGAGTATCCTCCAGAAATCAGGAATAGATAAGAAAGTCGATTATTATGTCTACCCGCTAACCCCAAATGAGTACGACGCAAATCACTATGGTGCGTACTTCATGTCAGCCATGAAGACACCGACCATTTACTTTGCAGAAAAATTACTGTCTTTTGATGACAGTACAGTGTCGGGAATATTGGCGCACGAAATCGGCCACACACACCAAAACCCAATTATTATGAGAAGGATAATGTTTGTAATAAGTAAAGTGTCTGCTGTAGCCACACTCTATCCAGTCTTTTACCTGGTGACAGTATACGGCTGGATCTGGTTACTTCCGGTACTGATAAGTCTCACCATCTTAAGGGGGTTTATTATTAACTCACCAAGTCGATGGGACGAAGATTCAGCCGATTACTTTACTAGCCAGCTAGGATATGGTGATGGAATGACTCACTTTTTAGAAATGATGGAAAGAAATATCCTCACCAGAACTTCACCATTAAATGACTGGATTCAGACACACAAATCCAATAAAACCAGAATTAAACAAATCAGAAAATGGCAAGAAGAAAGTCAGCAATAAACCCACACAGCCCCGCATCAGCGGGGCTTTTTTGTGTAATCACAATCCAGCCCATCTACTTCTTTGCCACCGAATTCTCCAAGCCCTTTAGTACTTCAATCGCCTTCTCCAGCTGATTATCAGCTTTTGGATTTTTCTCGTCATAGATATATTCCACAGCTACATCTGGTTCTAGTCCATTACCATGAATATTCTTACCGGATGGCAATAGCCATTCAGCAATCGTCACATGTAGAGAAGACCCGTCACCAATCTCCTGGGCTTCTTGCACAGTACCTTTCCCAAAGCTCTTTTCTCCAACCAGTTTGGTCCCGAGTCTTTCCGAAAGAGCTCCGGCCAAAATCTCAGATGCCGACGCCGACCCTCGATTCATAAGGACCACCATAGGAACTCCAACGAGTCTTCCTTTTCGGTCTACATTCAAAGTTTCTGTCTTTTGATTATCTCTCTGCTTCACAATCACACCATCCGCAATAAACTCACTACCTAGATCTACTGCTCTCTGTAAGTATCCCCCCGGGTTATTTCGAACATCTAGGACGATTCCTTTCGCCTTTTTCGCTCTTACCTCATCCACGATTTTGGTCCACTCACTGAGTGTCTGTTCTCCAAATTTGTTTACAGTGACATGAGCAATTGTATTGTTATCTACCCACTCAAGCTCAGTTGAAGGCACATTGATAGTATCTCTTACCAGAGCGACATCTTTTGTGTCTTTGTCACCTTCTCGAAACATAGTAAGAACCACCGTGGTTCCCTTTTCACCACGAATCAAATTTACAGCTTCTTCAATAGTCAGTTTACTAGTATCAGTTGTAATATTTTTCTTCTCATCTTTAATCTTAAGAATCAAGTCCCCAGCCTTAATTCCTGCCTTCATCGCCGGACTGTCCTTGATTGGACTCATCACAGCCAAGGTTTTTTCGATGAAACCAAGAGAAATCCCCACTCCTCCAAACTCACCCTGCAAATCTTCTTTTGAGCGAGTGTTTTCTACGGGAGGGAAAAAGGAAGTATATGGGTCACCCAGTGAAGCAGTCATCCCTTCTGCCGCTCCATACATCAACTTGGCAGGGTCTATCTTGTCCTGATTTAGATAGTTGGATTTTAAACGGGTTAGAACATCATTCATCACTCGTGTATCCACTATCGAGCTAGCAGAATACGCTTTATCTACATTGTACAAAGCTACCCGGTAACCAATATATCCACATGTAAATGCAAATATAAGTACCAGCAATAACCTCCTAACAGGTTTCAATTTCATGGGCAGAAAATGTTTAAATACTAATTACGCTTTGTCGGTAAAAGGAAGCAAAGCAATGTGTCTTGCACGTTTGATCGAGCGAGCTAGTCTTAACTGATGCTTCTCACAAACTCCAGTGGTCCAACGAGATACAATTCTTCTCTTTGGGGAAATACCAATGGCCAGCGATTCTATATCAGCGTAATTTGGCTCAACCTTCTTTACACAGAAAGGACAAGGCTTACTTGACTTACGGATTTTCTTTTTTATTATCATATTATTTTGTTTTTATATAAATTTAGAAAGGTATTTCATCAATCACATCTTTTGATGTTTCTTTCACACTATCGGCGGAAAATATCTCTTCAGCAGGAGAGGTATTAGTACTAGTACTTACTGGAGCGTCGTCGTTAAGAACATAAGAAGATGCAGTATTTGATTCGTACGAACTGTTACCAGCGTTCTTTGAAGCACCCAAAGCCATCATTTCTTCGATAACAATCTCTGTGATCTGGCGATCATTGCCATCTTGAGTCTTCCAAGTTCTGGTCTGAAGTCTTCCTTCTACAAAAGCTTTTGTACCCTTTTGTAAAAGCTGACTACAAATCTCTCCCAATTTACCCCAAGCTACGATGCGGTGAAACTCGACACCTTCTTGTTTTTGTCCTGATGAATCAGTCCATTCGCGGTTAGTAGCAAGTCCAAAAGTACAAACCGCAGTTCCCTGAGGTGTGTATTTTAGTTCTGGATCGCGAGTCAAGTTCCCTATCAATGTAACTCTATTTAAACTTCGTGTACTCATTTGTTTTTCCTCCTCCTGTTAGTTAAATCCTAATCAATAAAAATCTTAGCATTTTGTCATCCATCTGCAAATCCTTCTCTAGGAGTACAGCTGACTCGGCAGTGCCTTCGATAGTGAGTTTGAGGTAATATCCTCTACTCTGTTTTTTAATCTCATAAGCCATGGTTTTCGTTCCCCATTTATCGGTAGAAACGACCTTCAAGGAGCGCTTTTTGCACTTCTCAGTGATCTGTTTCTCTGCTCCGATTTCGTTCTCGGACACAGGATAAATGACAACGAGCTCGTACTTGTTAGCTGAGCCCATGGACGGTTTGGTTTCGGTTGTCTTTTTTGGCATTCTATTTATAATAATTAACTCGACAATTTTACTACATCAGTGCCCAGAATGCGACAAAAAATATAAATGACGTCCTCCCCGGATTAAAATCCGGGGTTTCCTCTGATCTCATGAGAATTCTAGACGTAATGTCCTAGGCTTGTCCCTCTTACCTTGGTATGCAATATACCTCCGTATTAAATCCT
>Ga0172375_10001572_pt1 | contig 36549 bp, 30 predicted proteins | sample LakKiv1m_FD_114537 | JGI IMG/M metagenome (GOLD analysis project Ga0172375, IMG submission 114537) | Freshwater microbial communities from Kabuno Bay, South-Kivu, Congo - kab_092012_11.1m | ecosystem: Environmental > Aquatic > Freshwater > Lake | place: Democratic Republic of the Congo... | reverse complement strand
CAAGGATGATGGGTAGAGAAAGAGTTGCTTCAAGTTTGTTTTTTAAAAGATGCACGTGCTGAGGAAGAGGTCCTTTTTGAGGGATGCCGAAGACAAGAGTGTCAGGCTGATAACGTTTGATGAGATCGATAATCTCTTGTTGAAGCAGATCAAGACTTTGGGTGTGGATGGTGGTTAAACCTTCAGCAATTTTGTTTTCGTAGGAGATAGCGACTCCAGTGTGAGCGAGGCCAATATCGAAGGCTAGAGTAACCGGCATTAAAGTGATTGTAATTCGGCGGTGACAACGAGGCGTTTGGTTTTTAAGCCTGGTGGCACGCAGGTAATTAGTTTGATTTTTTTGGAGTCATAACGTTGTTCCAGTACCCAAAGATCTTCGGGCATAACTTCTTGCTTTTCGGTAACTGAGTAGGTGTAGGTGATACTGTCGTACTCAACAATGATTTGATCGTCTTTTTCGAGAGTCGGTAGGGTGGAGAATATCGACATGTAGTTCTTGGGGTTGTAAAACTGAGGTAGGATTGAGTGACCGAAAATAACAGGGCTACCAAGTTGCCCTGGGAGGGCGGTTTCGGTGTAGTGAATAAGGCTTTTGGAGAGATCGTCACTCCCAATAATAACTTGGGCGTTCTCAATATTTAATTTGGGAATGGAGAGAGTATACGTATTTGGACCAGTTGGTCTAACTACTTGAGTGGTGGGGGGGGAGCTTGGAAACCAGTTGCTTGCATGAGTATAGTCGAGAGAACCGATAATTTTAGGGGCGGCGGCGAAAGCGGCAAGTGAGGACGAGTCAGCTAAGGGGTTGAGAAGTCCTGTAGAAGTGGTGGGGGGGGAGGTCTGATTACCAAGGATTTCGTAGTAAACAATTGGCCAGGCAACCGAGAGGATTAGAACCAAGCCAGTAATAGAGGTACCTAAAGGGAGCAGACTTAGGAGAGATCGGGGTGGTTGTGCTGGCTTGGGAGGAGGAGGGGCAGGTGGTGGAGGGGTGATTGAGTGTTGAGGAGTGGGTGGGAGTGCAGAGTTGGTTTGGGCCTTCTGATAGATGTATAGTGACATAGCTTTACAGATAATTATAACGGGGAAAGAGGGGTGAGGTTAGGGTTGAGCTGAAGGTTCGAGAGTGAGATTAATTTTGGCAGGATTCAGGGGAAGTTTCTCAGTAATGAAGGGTAGGTTCGGGTTAATAATTACGGTTGTTTTTTGGTATCCGGGAATGGTTTGGAGAAGTGTTTTGGCTGCATTAAGAGTTTTACCTTTAAGCTGTTGTTGATAGTCCGAAACAGAGAGTTGGGGCATGAGTGAAGCTTTTACTGTTGCGGTGGTGATGGCATAGCCCGTGTCGGGGTCGGCCTGGGGAGGGTCGATTGAGATTTGGGTGTTGCTTGAATCAAGAGCGAAGTCGGGTGGAATGTCGGAACTTATTTCAGATTCTATAAGGGAGCGGAGGTCGGACTGAAGAAATTTGAGAAAGTTGGCCTTGACTTTTAGATCGAGAGAGAGCGTGCTAGCCTCCTCGCCAACATCATGGCTGTATTGCTCGGAGATTACTTGGGTGTCTTGAGGGACAACTTGATATTCAGTCGAGGAGGATAGTTGGTCTTGCGCTTGTTGTTGGATTTGTTGAGTTAGCTGATCAAGGAGGGCTTGTTGATCATTGGCTGAGACAGCTTTTACTGTACGTGATGTTCCACCAGAGAAATCTTTGGTGGCTTTGGCTTCAAGGGAGCTTTTGGGGAAGGTGCCAACAGTAAAATCAGTGTCAGTAGAAATGTTGTATTCTGCTCCGATGTTGGCAGCGGTGACGGTAACAGTCGACTTGCCGTAGATAATATTAACACCACCTTCTTGTTCTTCGGCACTTCTCGAGGCAATGTTGAGATCTTGATCTAGAGTAAATTTGAGATTGTCGGCAGTAATAATGGTGGTTCCTTTTTCAAGAGTTTTTTCGGTATCGGTTTTGTTAAAGACAGTGACTTCACCGACGGCTTTATCTCCTACAGTAGCCTCTCCGGTAGTTGGTAGAGATCCGCTGGCTTCAAGCTCGAGGGAGTCAAGAGTGGCTGGAACAGTTGGCAAGTCTGGGTGAGGTGAGTCTGAGACGGCTAGAGAGAAGGACTTGTCAATCTGTTTAGGTGAGATGTGAAGCACTAGAGTGGCTGAGGAGAAAAAACCATGTACCAGAACAGCCGAGAGGATTAGGCTTATAATTAGAAGTGGGGGAATAATTAAAATGAGTTTTGAGTGTTTGAGATTGAGATATGGAGGTTTTTTTATATAAGTTTGTGAGCGTGATAATTCCAGAAACCGCTTAATTGGAGAGGTAACTCGGACTAGTAGAGGTGAAGACGAAACGGGTGGGTGATTTGGGACCGATGATGACGAGTCTGTAGAGTCAGCTTGAGGGGCTGGAGAGGCGGGTGAGACAGGAGAGGAGGAAGGCGTATTCGTGTCTCTGATATCACGGCCAGTGACAAAGCCGTGATTGGTTAAGGCTGATGGGGGTGGGGTTGATGAGTTAGAAGAAGAGTCTGAAACGGCTGGGTGATCTTGTGTTTTTTTTGTCTCTGCGACAGAAATACCAAGAGAGCGAGCTGCTTCTGACCCCCCAGATAGAGCAATGGCTTGGATGGAAAGCTTTGGGTCGGGTATCTCAACTTTTGGTAGGTGAGGAAAGGGAAGGTGATCCTGCCAAGAGAAAGATGTTAGTTGCTGTTCGATATCCGGATCCTGGCCATTAATGACAAGTATTCGGGCTGGTAGGTGATCAAGGTCGAGCCGGGCTAGTCCTTCTTGAACATCTTTGGCGAGATCTTGGGAACGGCCGACTTCTTCTCTACCAACAATATCTCCGAGTCTAGTGACGACAACATTGACTTTGGAGGAGTGTACTTCCAGAAAAATAGCGGTGGGTGGTATCCCTTCTGAAAGTTTAAGCTGTTGAATAATGGCTTCGGTTATGGCGACAAAACCAACGGGTTCAAGTTCAAGTTTTTTGATTAACTCCTTGAGATAAGCACTTGATTCAGGGCTAATTTTGTCTTCTTTGATCCAGGATTCAGGCAGGCCAAAAATAACCCGATTTGGCTCCTGATCTTGTGATTCGAGGGCATGGGCAAGTGAAGTATCGACTGCAACTAGGAGAGACTCGGTGTCGTCCCACTCTTCTTGTGAACCATAGCTGACGACTTCTGGTTTGCCATTAGAGACTTGCCAGATAGCGGTCTTGACTAGACCTTCTTGAATTTGGATTGCTAGAAAAAGTTCCGGTGGGGTAACTGGTTCTTTGGCTTTAAAGAGATGGGTGATCTCCATATTGTTTAAGAGCCTTCAGGTGGAACCTGGGCAGAGAGTTTAAATATTAAACGATTTTGGCGTAAAGGCGACGACGTCCCGAACCAACCGATTCTTGCTTATAAATGGTGATCGGGCCAATGTCGGCGGTATTAGCCACATGTGGCCCACCACAGACTTCTTTACTGAAGTTACCTATACTATACACTTTAACCTGGTCACCATATTTTTCGGCAAAGAAAGCAAGAGCATTTTGAGATTGTGCTTGTTGTAGGGACATGGTTTGGCAGGTGACGGTAAGTTTATTTTTAATTTGCTGATTTACCAAATCTTCAACCTGCTGAAGTTGCTGGTTACTAAGGGGCTGGTCATGGGTAAAGTCAAAACGGAGTCTTTGATGGGTGATGTTGCTGCCAGTTTGGCGAACGTGGTCACCCAAGACTTGACGCAAAGCTTGGTGGAGTAAGTGGGTAGCTGTATGGTATTTTGTGGTAATTTGACTATGATCTTGGAGGCCGCCCTGGAACATGCCTTTTCCGGCGGTGCGAGAAAGGTCTTGGTGATGTTTGAGTTCCTGGTTAAATTGATCTAAGTCAAGCTCTCTTCCTTGTTGGGCGTAAAGCTCTTGAGTGATTTCAACGGGAAAACCATATGTTTGATAAAGGTCAAAGGGAGAGAGTTGGTTAAGTTGTTTAAGCCCTTTATCGAGTGTCTTGATAAATTGCTGCGATTCATTGTCAAGTACGGAGAAGATTTCTCTTTGTTTTTGGTTAGAGTCGAAAAAATTGGGAAAGGGTGGGGTTGATTGAGATTGATAAGTACTAATTACTCCTTGCTTAGCAATGATACTAAGATAGTTTGGTTTGAGAGTACCGCTAAGTTGATAGAGTTTAACAATAGAGCGTCTTATTAAGCGTCGTAAGACGTAGCCTTGTAGCTTGTTTGATGGCTCTATGCCTTCGTTAATAAGGAAGACAGCGGCTTTGAGGTGGTCGGCTATGACACGCATTGATGTCTGGTGGTCTGAGTATTGTAAATTGGTGAGTGCTTCGATTTCGGAGATGATAGGTTGAAATAAATCGGTCATGAAGATATCGGGTTGATCATTGATGGCGGCTAGCATTCTTTCCAGCCCTCCACCAAAATCGACATTTTTCTGAGATAGTTCTTTGAGAGATCCGTCTGTTTGTTTTTGATATTGAATGAAGACTGAGTTAGCGATTTCAAGGAAACGGCCACAATCACAGTTTGGATGACAATGTTGTCCGTATTTAGGATCGTGTTTTACCTGAGTGAACTCGAAAAAAACCTCGGAGTCTGGTCCGCCAATCTCACCACTGGGCATTTCTTGAGGAGTTCCGGATCGGGACCACCAGTTTTTGCTGGAAGGATAGAAAAAAATATGGTCTTCGGGGATACCAAGCGACTTCCAAATTTGATAAGTATCTTCGTCTCTGGGGACACCGTCACCACCCTGGTAAACTGTGACGTATAGTTTTTCTTTGGGAAGTTTGAGTTCTTGGGTTAAGAAATTCCAGATCCAGGTAAGTTGATCTGTTTTGAAATAGTCGCCTAGTGACCAGTTACCAAGCATTTCGAAAAAGGTGGTGTGACGGTTATCACCTACTTCATTGATGTCTTGGGTCCGCAAACATCTTTGAGAGTTGACTAATCTGGTCTGGCCAGATGGGTGTGGTTGGCCTAGTAGATATGGAACTAGGGGCTGCATACCTGAACTATTAAAAAGGGTGGTGGGATCATTTTCGGGGACAAGAGGGGCGGATGGGATGATGAGGTGATTTCTTGGCTTTGAACTGAAGAGGTTGAGGTATTTTTGTCTAAGGTTATGACCGGTCATGGGTAAATTATATCAGGGCTAGCCTTAGAGAGGTTTACCTCGTTGGGTGAAGGTGGGAGGAGGGTTATCGCGATGAAGTCTTGATGAAAGATCAGAGGGTGGGGCTGGAGGTGCTAGGTCGGGAGGAAGAGGAGTTAGGTCATTATTCTGGCGTTTGAGATTTTCGACAAGATTGTGAGCTTTGGGGGGCAGATCATCAAGAAAAGGTTTGATTTCCCCGGTTAACGAAGAGAGGTTTTCTTTGAGTTTACGGGTGAGAACTCTGCCTTCTTTGGTTCCTAAGAGCAGGGCAGCGATGGCACCAATGGCAACACCAGTGATGAATGAGGAGAGTGAGTTATCTTGATAGATGATTTGGCGGTCCAGTCTAGAGTTCGTCATAGGTGTGGGGGGAAGGAGATTGTTGTTTTCGTTTGGTAAAAAAGGCAGCGATGGTTTCGATTACGGTAACTCCTTCTTTGAGACCAGTAAGCAGATTGTTCATGCTGGCGGCGGGATGAGAGAGTTTGTTGATGAGAGTCTCGGTTTGATCAAGTATAGAGTTGGTACGAGAAATGGTGGTGCGAAGATCCTTGATAAGCAAAAAAAGTTGAATGCCAACAGCGGTGATGATGAAAGAAAGAATGGTGATGACAATGATAAGTAAAGCTTGGGTGAAGGTAACCATAAGGTAGATTTAATTTAACTATACAGCTTAATAAAGGGCAAGTTGGAATTAATTGAGAGAGTCGGTGAAATCAATCTCTTTATTAAAGATTTACATTATTCCTTGCTGATAACACTGATGTTTAGTGTTTTTGTAGAGGTGCGATTAAAACGGTTAGTGGCTGAGATCGAAATTTGGTAATCGCCAGGAGCAAAATTTATCTGGGTTAGAAAAATACCTGACTGATCTGGTTTAACGCGAGTGTCCTGGTTGATGGTTATGATGGAGTCTGGGGAGGTTTTTCCCTCTATGGTGACGGGGGAAACAACTACTGCTGAAGAAGATGGTTGAGTAATGATTAAATGAGGAGGAAGAAGTAAAGCTCGATACTGAAAGGTAAGGTAGCCGAAAAAAACTAGGACACCAATGACAAGAGGTATGAGAGTGGATTTTGAAATAGAAAGAAGTGAGTTTTTAAGAGAAAAGTTAAGTCCGCTTCCCGGGGGAGATGTTTGGGCCTGTTCAACTGAGTCACGACGATAGATGGCGATAAGTTCGTCTGGGTTTTTGCCTACGGTTTTGGCATAGCTTCGTATAAAGCCCTTGGTGAAGGTGCTGTGAGGTAGAGAGCCGTAATCGTTATTCTCGAGGGCGCGGATATGTTTGATTTCAATTTTGGTGATACGGGCGATATCCTCAAGAGAGTAGTTTTTGACGGAACGAGCGGAGTGGAGAAGTTCACCAAGTGTCTTCATAAAAGAGGTTATTCATCACTTTGTATTCGGGCAAAAAATTCATCTGCGGATTTAATGAGGACGTCACGAGGCTTGCTGCCATCAGGGGCAGAAACGACTCCCGCTTTTTGGAGTTGGTCTAGGATGCGAGCGGCGCGAGCATAGCCAATGGAAAGGCGTCTTTGCAGCAGAGAGGCAGAAGCCTTGTCGTAGTTAACACAGACTCGAACAGCATCTTCAAAGAGGTCGTCGACATCGTCGATGGTGGCCCCGTTGGGAGCGGTTGCTCCTGAGACTGTTTTGGTTTCAATGACTTCTTGGGAGTATTCAGGCTTGAGACCTTGTTGTTTTAGATATTCGATAAGAGATGCGATTTCCTTATCATCAACAAAAGTACCCTGAATGCGGCGGGGCTTGGCCTGGTCGGGGGGTATATAAAGCATGTCTCCCCTGCCGAGTAGTTTTTCTGCCCCGGGAGAGTCGAGAATGACGCGAGAGTCAATCATTGATGCTACATTGAAGGCGATACGACAGGGAATATTAGCCTTGATTAAACCAGTAATGACATCGGTGGAGGGACGCTGGGTAGCGAGAACTAGATGGATACCGACAGCACGGGCCATTTGGGCAATTCTAGTGATACTGTCTTCGACCTCGGACGGTGCAAAGAGCATGATGTCCGCTAGCTCGTCAATAACAATGACGATATAGGGCATAGCTTGAAATCCAGAGAGCTCATTATAGGCAGCTATGTTTCTAACCTTGACTTCGGCAAAAAGCTTGTAACGACGTTCCATTTCTTGGAGTGACCATTTTAGGGCGGAGACAACTTTCTCTGGATCGGTGATGACTGGTGTTAAGAGGTGGGGAATACCGTCATATCCAGTAAGTTCAACTCTTTTAGGGTCAACAAGGATAAACTTGACTTCGGCAGGTGAAGCACGAAAGAGGATACTGGCTATGAAGGCGTTGATAGCAACAGATTTACCCGATCCCGTGGCGCCAGCAATAAGTACATGAGGCATTTTGGTTATATCGGCAACGGTAGGTTCACCAGCAACATTAAGACCTAGGGCAACGGTAAGCTTGCTCTTGGAGGTTTTCATTACGTCAGAAACGAGCATTTGCTTGAGATTGACAAACTCGAGCGAGTGGTTGGGAACTTCTATACCAACCAGGTTGCGTCCAGGGATGGGTGCTTCGATGCGGATCTGTCCTTGAGGAGCTGAGAGAGCTAAAGCAAGATCGTTTTGAAGAGCGACGATTTTACTTAGCTTAGTGCCAATAGCAACCTCAATGGCGTATTGGGTAACGGCTGGTCCGGCATTAATTTCAACAGTTTTGGCGGTAATGCCGAAAGCTTCAAGAGTATCTTCAATGATGCGAGCGTTGTCGCGAACATCGCCGCGATCAGCCTTGCCGACTTTGGCATCTTGAAGGAGAGAAACTGGAGGAGCTTCCCAGATGGCCGAGTCGTCTCCAGGTTGATTGCTTAAAGCTTGGGATTGAGGAGTTGATTCTTCAATAGCTGGAGAATCGTTGGTTTTGGTTTTGTCACCATCATCACCAATACCTTTAATCTTAAGCTCGCGGGAGGGAAGAACCCCAGCTTGCTTAATGCGGCCAGGCTTGGGTAGAGCAGATGATGCTTTCTTGGCATCTTCAGACATTTTCTGGAAAAGGGCGAGAAGATCTTCAATCGATGTTTCAAAAAGGATAAGTATGCCAATGATGGTTCCTGATAAAAAGAAGAGAAACGAGCCGGCGGAGGTAATTAGAGCGGCTATGGAACCAAAGACTTGGTCGCCAATGTTGCCAGCTTGAGTCAGTCCAGTAAGAGAGAGGAGGGAGATAAGTGAACCAAGAAATACATTGGGTTTGGAGATTTGCCACTTAACCTTGGTGACTAACAGGCCTCCAGATATGAAGATAAAGGGGAGAAAAATAAGAGCCCAACCAAAGAGAGAGGATCCAATGTCAAATATTTTGGTTAAAACTGGTCCTTGACGAGAAAAGGAGATGCTGATGAGTCCGCCAAAGCTGATAATTATAATCGCAGCAATCGAGCTTAAAGTGTCTTGCTTAAGGGAAAGCTTGAAGGGTTTACTGCGGCGACCGCGTTTTCTGGCCATACTATGAGTATAGCTTAAGTTGTATGAAAAAGAAGTTTTTTGGAGCTTGAAAAAAACTAATTAGACTTCAACAATAACGGGAAGAATAAGGGGACTTCTTTCGGTTTTGAAGTAAATAAATTTCTCAAGGGAGATGGAGATCTTTTGACGGAGAAAGCTCCAGTCAGTTACGATGCCTTGCTGGTCTTTGAGGGCTTGTTTGACCTTGGTTTTAATCTCATCGATTAATTCTTTGCTCTCTTTAACGTAAACAAAACCGCGAGAAACAATTTCGATATCACCACTAACTTTACTGGTGTCATGGCGGATAGGGACAATGACGACTAGGATACCGTCCTGGCTCATGACTTGACGATCGCGAAGGACAACTTTGCCAACATCCCCGATTCCCAAGCCATCAACGTAGATGTTTTTTAATTCAACGGTGTCACCATATCGCACCTGGTTTTTACTTAGAACTAAGGACTGCCCGTCGTTGGGTATGAAGATGGATTGGGAAGACAAACCAAGGTTTACTGCCATGCGACGGTAGGCTTTTTGATGACGAACTTCTCCTCCGACTGGAAAGATGTTTTTAGGATTGAGAAGACGGACAAGTAGTTCAAGCTCTCCGCGATGGCCGTGGCCAGAGACATGAAGTTGTTCAGATGATCCGTAGGCAACATCAATATCTTTTTTGGCTAGACTATTGATCAAGCCATGGACGTTTGACTCTCCTCCAGGAATAATGTCTGAACTAATGACAACGCGATCTCCTGGTTTGAGCTGGACGTTCTTGTGCTCACCGGCTGCAGCTCTTTGCATAGCTGAGCCTTCTTGGCCCTGAGAACCAGCAACAATAAGGGCTAGTTGGGAGTCTTTGAAATTTTTAATTTGATGAGAGTTAATCATGGTGTTTTTGGGGAAAGAAATGAAGCCTAGCTTGGCTGCTAGACTCATATTGCGATCTACACTGCGGCCCAGAATAGCTACTTTTCGGCCATGACGAGCAGCAACATTTATGGCCATGCCTAGCCTGGAAACTGAGGAGGAAATGGCGGTGACAATAAATTTGCCTTTAGTTTTTTGGAGTTCCTGCTCGAAGATGGCTTCAATATCACGTTCTGGGGCGGTAAAACCTGGACGCTCAACTCCAAGACAGTCAGAAACTAGAAGGTCAACACCGTTGATTCCGGCCTGAGCAATTGCTTGTAAGGCGGGTGGTTTACCGTCGGGTGGATTGAGGTCAAATTTAAAGTCAGCCCCATGATAAACCGTCCCGGCAGGGGTTTTGATTAGCAAGTGTTTACAATTGGGGATGGAGTGAGTGATATGAATTAGGTCAATATTGAAAGGGCCAAGATTGAGTTTGTCTTCGACAGCGTGGAAGGGATTAGTAAGACCGTATTCTCTAACTTTGGTTTCGGCTAGTGCCGTGGTAAGTGTTGATCCGTAGACGGGTAGATTTTTGGGGAGACGTGGGAGAATGTAGGGCAAGCCGCCAATGTGGTCTTCGTGTCCATGGGTGAGAACGATAGCTCGAAGGTTTTTGCGGGATTTCTCGAGGTATTCAACGTCGGGAATAAGAATATCGACCCCAAGCATTCCTGCTTTAGGGAAGCCCATGCCACAGTCAACTACGATTTGGTCGTTGCCATATTCATAGACATACATGTTTTTGGTGACTTCACCATTGCCGCCTAGGGGGATGATTCTTAAAGTTTTTGAAGTTAGATTTTTCATTTTATTATTTGTTAATTTAATTTAAATTTAAAGGTAATTGATGGTATAGAAAATGTTGCATGAGATATGTAGTGGATTGTTAGGATTATATCAACGAGTAATGATTACCATTTGGGAAGAAAAGTTTTGATGTTTTCCGGGGTAATGTGAGCTGATTGAATTTGTCCAGCAACGATTTGGCGAGCAACTTTTCTGGCTATGCCTTCGAGGGTGCGTTTGAGAGTACGAATACCGGCGTCATAGCCTAAGGGTCGGGTAATTTGTGGCCAGAGAGAGTCATCGATGTTAAGCTGTTGAGCAGAAAGACCAGATTCTTCCAAAACACGGGGGAGCAGATACTCACGAGCAATATGGATTTTTTCTTCGTCTGAGTAGCTAGGCATGCGAATCGGTTCGAGACGATCGAGAACAGCGGTGGCGATATTGGTAGTGTTGTTGGCTGTTGCCAGAAATAGCACTTCGGAGAGGTCGAAGGGATAGTCGATGTAGTGGTCCAGAAAAGCTTTGTTTTGCTCAGGATCGAGAAGCTCAACTAAGACACCCATAATGTCGGTGCGGGCAGATTCAGAAACGCGGTCAATTTCGTCAAGAAGAATGATTGGGTTCTTAACCCCCGCCTGTTTAAGTGCCTTAATCACGTAACCAGGTTCGGCTTCGAGATGAAGACGGGACTGACCACGAAGGTCACGGGCTGAACCCATGCCACCAAAGGGAATGCGACCCAGGGGTCGACCTAGAGCCTGAGAGAGTGCGGACGCAAAAGTAGTTTTACCAGTACCAACGAGTCCAACTAAAAATATGAGGGGTGAACGGGCAATACCATCGCTTTGAGATTGACGAAGTTTGTAGACAGACATGTATTCGAGGATCCTGTCTTTTACTTCCTGCATACCATAGTGGTGTTGCTCGAGTGTTTGAGCGATTGTGTTTAGATCAATGGGCTGAGTAACCCGCTTGTCCCAAGGCAGGGCAGTAATCCAGTTAAGATAGTGACGGGTGCGTTCAAATTCCTCGGTATAAAAACCTTGATTGATCATACGCTCAAGACGATCGATCATCTCGGTTGCCTGGGCATGAAGATCTGGGGGAACCACTACAGAGTCTAGTTGTGCACGAAGTTTAATAATGTCTTGATTGGCAGACGAAGAGGAGGAGGTGGGTTCCATGATTAAAGTATAGCGAAATGGCGGAGACTTAGCGCTTGTCGTTGAAACGAGAAAAGCGAGACTCATTTCTGGTAGCACCTGGTTTGTTTGAGGTGCGTGGTCGGCTTGATCTAGTCTGGGAGGGTCTAGATGATTGGTCTTGACGCGATTCTCTTCGTGGAGAAGTGGTTCTATCTCGACTGGTAGGATTGTCATCAAGATTCATGGTGAGGTTAACTCTACCTTGAGAGTCTATTTCAAAAACCTTGACCTGAACCTGATCACCTTCTTTGACTAGTTGATGTGGATCAGAGACAAACTCCTTACCCATGTTGCTAACATGGACGAGACCGTCTTTACCGGGGAGGATTTCAACAAAAGCTCCAAAAGGCTGAATTCGCTGAACCTTTCCGGAATAGACTTTACCGACTTCAACCTCGGCGGTAAGATCTTCGATCATTTTTTTGGCTTGATTGACGTTCTCAGGATTTGTACCCGTGATGCTGACTAGTCCGTCATCCTCGATATTGATCTCGACGTCAAGATCTTCCTGAATTGGGCGAATGGTTTTACCTCCAGGGCCAATAACTACACCAATTTTTGTTGGGTCAATTTGTAATGTAACAACGCGAGGGGCAAATGGGGAAAGCTGAGACCGAGGCTGATCAATGGTTTTTTTCATATTTTCAAGAATGGCAAGACGACCAACTCTGGCTTGTTCGAGAGCGTCTTTAAGTACTTGGGCACTAACACCAGTAACCTTGACGTCCATCTGAATAGCGGTTATACCATCAACGGTTCCAGCTACCTTGAAGTCCATATCTCCAAAATGGTCTTCAAGTCCTGCAATATCAGTTAAGGTGATGTACTTTTTACCATCGGTGATTAGGCCCATGGCTATGCCAGCGACTGGTTTTTTGATGGGTACTCCGGCGTCCATTAGAGCAAGGGTAGACCCACAGACAGAGGCTTGGGAGGTGCTACCATTGCCGCTTAGTACTTCAGAAACGACTCTGATGGTGTAAGAAAATTGATCTTGTGAGGGTAGAACAGGCTCGAGGGCTCGCTCGGCTAAGGCTCCATGACCAATTTCTCTACGGTTGGGACCACCTATTCTTCCGGGTTCACCGGTCGCATAGGGAGGCATGTTGTAATGGTGCATGTAGCGCTTGGTTTGCTCGCCCTTCATGCCTTCGATGAGTTGCTCAGAACCAGGAGAGGCGAGAGTAACAGTGGAAAGAACGTGAGTAAGTCCACGCATAAAGAGGGCTGATCCGTGTGTGCGGGGCAAGAGGCTTACTTCGGAAGAGAGTTGGCGTATTTCATCTATGGCACGACCATCAAAACGAGTGTTTTTATCAAGCAACTGGGAACGGATGGCGTTTCTAATACGATCATCGATGAGCTTGGCCACCTGAATGCGGTCGATTTCTTGATCGTCGTTGATTAGCTGATCAACAAGATTTGAAATGTTAATGCCTTCGCCGCCATTGGTTTTACTATCAGAGAGAATTTGATTGACATCAAGTTTGTCTTCAACAAGTTTGACTAGAGTTGCATCGAATTTTTCTGGCTCGACCTGAAGTTTTGATTTACCTAGTTTTGCAGCTAAATCAGAGATGGCTTTGATGATTAGGTCAATATTTTTTTGGCCATGATCTAGGGCTTCAAGGACGGTAGATTCGTTAACCTCATGGGCACCTGCTTCAACCATGGCAATAGATCCTTGGGCACCTGAAACAACGAGGTCGAGCTTGGAGTTTGTTTTTTGGCTATTGGTGGGATTGATGAGGAAGTGGCCCTTGTCATCCATACCAACTCGTACGGCCCCAATGGGACCTTCCCAAGGAAGTGAGGAAAAGCTTAACGCAGCAGAGGCGGCGATGATAGAAAGAATTTCTGGTTCTGATTCTTGATCTATAGACAGGGGGCTGACAATAACTTGAACATCATCGTAAAAACCCTTAGGAAATAGGGGTCTGATAGAACGATCAATCAGACGAGCGGTGAGGATTTCGTTATCAGAAGGACGACTTTCGCGTTTGATGAAACGGCTACTGCTAATTATGCCACCGGCGTAGTGTTTTTCACGATATTCAACGGTGAGAGGAAAGAAGTCGACGTCAGCCTTAGGTTTACCGGAAACCACTGCCGCAAAGACGACAGTGTCGCCGGAGCGAACAAGGGCGGATCCGGCCGCTTGGGGAGCAAAACGATTAGCTTCGATAGTAATATCTTGGGTACCATCAAGTGAGATGGTGGTAGATAGAGATGGGTTTTGAGTCATATGGTGACCGGGACGAAGAGTGTTGAGAATTCGGGGGTGGGAACGAGATTCACACGCCTGAGTCCTCAACGATCAGCCTCGGTTAATGAATATAGTTTTTAATAAGAACAATAATTGTTAACTTGGATATTTGCTTTTGATCTAGGGTTTAGACTGTTTTTCCAATTTTTAGGGTTGAGGTAAGATCCTGGAGTGACTTTGGATTGGTCTTGGCTAGATAATTAAGAAGTCGACGACGTTTTGAAACAATTTTTAGCAAACCGCGACGAGAGTGGTTATCAGTCTTATGGCCCTTAAGGTGGTTAACTAGTTTATCGATCTGATTGGTTAATAGAGCAACTTGGACACTAGGAGAGCCGGTATCAGATTTGCTAGTAGCAAATTTTTTAATGATGGTTGATTTTTCTTCTCGGGTTAACATAGGTGCTTATTTTAACAGATGATGTAGTAAAAGAAAAGATAAATGAGGCTATTTTAGGCTAGATCCCCGGTAAATTTTGGGTCCAGTCCAGTCAGAGGGGACGCCGGTAGCAACAGGTTGTGGTGATGTAGCCTGAGTGAGGGGAGGGGTGACTGAGTCGCCTTGAGGTTGATTATATTTGTCTTGTGGTGGGGTTGGAGGAGTAGAGAAGAATGGAGGGGGTGTGGGGTTGGACAGTTGTTCTTTGGACTTAGGAGTTTGAGCTCCACTGCGAAGCAAAAAGGCGGCTGTTTCAAGAGTATCGGGGGTAATCTTGGGAGACTGGAAGTTGTTTACGACTGATAAGATTTGGCCATAAAGATTAGTGGCTGCATCTGCAGTTGGTGATGTCCCAACACTTTTAAGTAAAAAGGCGACAAGTTCACTTAGACATGAAAATTTGTCTGAGTTAAGACTCATGCTAGCAAAGGTAGAAGGTGATGCCGCAAGGCTAATATTTGCAATGGTAGATTGGTCAAGAAACTCCTTTTCTTCAGAGTAAAGACGGCCAAGTTCTTCGAGCGAGTTAATATTAAGAGTAATAACTAAATCAGCTTCGGCGCCAGTATATGAATAGCTAATGGAAGAGGTGTCTAAGGGGGCTGATCCGGCTTTGGGTTTTATGCGGAGATTGAATTTGCGGGTATTTTCATCAATGTCATAGGAAACGTTTTCGGCAGAGTCTTCTTGGTAGTCAAACGAGATAACGAGATTACGATTGCCGATGCTAGTTTTTAGTTGATTTATCCCAAAAAGGTGAGAGCTGGCTACTTTGGCAGGGGTAGAACAACCAACTGTAGAGGTCTTACCAGAGTTTTTAAGAGTTAAATGAAGGCTTAAGGCAGCTGAGAGAGAATCAACATCTGGTTCAGGAGGAAGAAGAATTAGAATGGAAGCTGAGTCCTTTAGTTTAGTTTTGAATTGATTTAGCTGATCAGGATCAAACATAAGATGGATGATATTATATCCTATATTTTCAGATTTGTGAATAATCTAGGGCGTGATTATATCAAGGTAGGTGGAGGTGAAAAAGAGATGATTTGATCTCCTGGTTTGGCGTCAAGTTGAGGAGTAAGAACAAGGCCAAATTCCTGCGAGGGAGAAACTTTTGAGACGTCTTTTGAACCAATCTTGAGAGAGGTTATGCGTGCGTTCTTGCTTGATCCATCTGATCTTTTTAGGTGAATCTGATCTCCGGTTTTGATTACTCCTGAATCAGATTTACAACCGAAAACAGTTGATTGGGGTAAGTTAAATATCTTAATAATGGTGGCTTGACCATTTATGGTTTCTTGTTGGTGTTTTGAGATGGTTTTGGTTGAGAGAAGTTGCAGGTGATCAAGTAGATCATAAATGGTGTCAAAGGTGTGAATGGGAATGTGTTCGATTTGGGCTAGTTTTTTAGCCGACGGAGTTGGTTTGGTACGAAAACCGTAGACAGGGACAGAAGAGGTTTGGGCAAGAAGGATATCTGATTCGGAAATTGCACCGGCACCGGCGTGGACGAGGTGGATTTTCTCAGGCAAATTGTGGCTGATGGCTTCGAGGGTGCCAACCACATCAGTTTTTAAGAGAATACCTTGTTGTGACTGATCAGATGATGGAGAGTTGATTTCGGTTTGGGTGATATGTTGGGTTTTGGTTGAGAACTGGGAAAGAGAGTGTTTATGGGTGATTATGGAGCCTACTGGTGGCACCTGCGAGAAACCTAAGATACGACAGGGAGTCGAGGGTATGGCTTGGGGGACAGGTTGTCCTTGCCAATCGGTAAGGGCTCGAACACGACCTGAGAGAGGTGTCTCTTGGGGTTTGTTGGGAACAGTGGTGATATCTTGGCCGGGAGCCAATGAGCCGTTCTTAAGAATAACCGTGGCTAAGGGTCCCTGGTGTTTATCGAGGGTTGATTCAATGACAATGGCTTCAAGAGTACCTTCGGGATCAGCCTTAAGCTCTTGGAGCTCAGCTAAGAGAAGAAGGTTTTCTAATAATAGGTCTAGATTGGTTTTGCGAGTGGCTGAGACTTCGACAATGGGAACATTACCACCATAGCCCTCCACCAAGACACCGGCTTCAACTAATTGAGTTTTAACTCTGTCTGGCTGGGCCTGAGGAAGATCAATCTTGTTTAAAGCAACAATATAGGGAATGTTGGCGGAGTTTATGTGGGCAAGAGATTCTTTAGTCTGAGGCATGACACCATCGTCAGCAGCTACTACTAAAATTGCAAGATCGGCCGTCTGTCCGCCACGGGCGCGCATGGAGGTAAAGGCAGCGTGTCCTGGAGTGTCAATAAAGGTTAGAGGATGTTGGTTGTAGACAATTTGATAGGCACCTATATGTTGGGTAATTCCGCCTGTTTCTCCAGCTTGAACGTTGGTACTTCTGATGGCGTCAAGTAAAGAGGTTTTACCATGATCGACGTGACCCAAAACGGCGATGATAGGTGGACGAGATCGCAAAGGAGAAGATGTTTTGTCATCCATGCGGGTTATGAGCGGTAATGAGTAATAACAGAAGAGAGCTAGTCAGTTTACTTGGACGAGTCGGTCGTGGAAGAGCTGTCCTGAGGTGTTGAGGTGTCGATAGTGTCTGACTGGGAGCTGCCTTCGTCTGATTGAGATTCTTCTGGTGAGTCCGATTGTTGGTAGGTAGCAAGTTTGTTTTTGATTTCGGTGATGGTTTTTGAGCCAATGCCCTTTACTTCCTTAAGACGCTCTAAATTATCACCCATAATTTGCTCAAGTAAGACTATCCCAGCTTCCACAAGTTTGTTTCTGGTTTTGGTATCAAGGTCTAACAGATCGATTTCATATTCTTCATTACCAGTAACTTGAATGGTTGATTTGTCGCCTGCCTGAACTTTGATTTTATATCCGGTTAGCTTAGCGGCTAGTTTGACATTCTGTCCCGAACGACCAATAGCAAGCGAAAGCTGGTCTTCAGGAACAGAGACCGTAGCGGTTTTTTTGGCTTCATTGAGAGTAATTTGGAGATTCTCTGCAGGTGAGAGGGCGGCTGAGATAAATTCCTGTGGATCTTGAGAGTATTGGATTATATCAACCCTTTCACCGTTTAACTCGTTGATAACAGCTTGAACCCTGACACCTTTTTGTCCAACACAGGAACCGACCGGGTCGACTCCTTCTTGAGTTGATTTGACGGCTACCTTGGTTCGTACCCCGGGGTCTCTAGCGATTTTTTCAATGACAACAACTCCAGTTCCAACCTCGGGAACTTCGCGAGCAAAGAGTTGGGTTACCAGTCGCGGGTCGGAGCGAGAAACAACTACTGATTCACCACGGAAAGTGTCTCTAATATCCGCAATGACAACGGCTATTCGAGAGTTGAGCCTGTAGAATTCGCCACGGATCTGCTCCTCGGGAGGCATAACTCCTTGGCCTCGACCAATGTCGAGAATGACGTTTTTACCGTCAAGACGGAGAACCTGGGCCGTAATAAGCTCACCTAAACGAGAGCGATATTCGTCGATAATGGATGATTTTTCTGCTTCTCTGACTTGTTGAAGGATGACTTGTTTGGCTGTTTGGGCGGCGATGCGACCAAAGCCAGGAGGGGTTATGTCTTTATCCTTTTTGGTTTTGGGGTCGGTGGTGATGATTTTGAACTCACCGGTTTGGTCATCTAGAACGACCGAGAGGCTCGTTTGAGGAGGGGAAAGTTCTTCCTGGCTCTCTGTTTCTTCACCTATCTCGTACTGGGCGTAAATCTGAGGGTAATCTTTACGAAAAGCGGCTAGTAAGGCTTGTTTAAGGCTGTTGAGAACAGCAGAAGGCTCAATGCCTCGTTCAGTACAAATTTGATTTAGCGCGGCCGCAAATTCAGTGCGAGCCATAATTGGGTCTGACATGATCTTTATCTATGTTGTTAACTACAGCTAGTTAAAAGGTGGCGAGTAGCCACCTGATTAAGCGGGTTAATTATAACCGAAGGCAATGGTGAAGAGCAAGTTAGAGGAAGGTTACTTAAGAGTTTGGGCAAGTTCTTGGAAGAGAATCTTTTGACGACGGTTGAGTTTTTTGGGAATAGAGATACGTAGCTTAACGTAAAAGTCGCCGTGACGAGCGGAGTTAAGGTGTTTGACACCTTTGCCTGAAAGTCGGATTACGCTGCCTGGCTGAGTGCCTGGTCTGATTTTAAGGGAGATGTGGTCGCCTTCAAGAGAAGGGACTTGAATCTGGCCACCAAGAACAGCTGTAGTTAGGGAAATTGGATAGTCAATGAATATGTCATAACCGTCACGCTGAAACTGATGGTGAGGTTCGACGTTAAAGGAGACGTCAAAATCGGAAAAACGAATGCGGGTGCCGTCAGAAGCGCCAGCCGGGACTTTGATCTTGTATTGTTTACCTTGATGAAGGATGGTTTTTTCTGCGCCTAAGGCGGCGTCTAGGAAGCTGACTTTAATGGAGTAGTGGGGTTTTTGGGGTCCGCTACGAAAAGGGTTGGCTGACCCAAAGAAAGTTTCAAATATGTCAAAGGGGTCGGAAAAATCGAAGGAGAAATCAGCTGGACTACCTGAGGTGTAGTAGGTATATCGATATGGGCCGCTGGCCTGACCTGAACGACTAAAGGGACCGCCAGAGGATGGGTCGAAAGCACTATGACCAAACTGGTCATATGCTTGTTTTTTTTGAGGATCGCTTAAGATTTCGTAGGCTTCGTTGACCTCTTTAAACTTATCCTCGGCATCGGCAGCTTTGTTTCGATCTGGATGGTACTCGAGAGCTTTTTGTCGATATGCTTTTTTGATTTCGGTACCAGAGGCGTTTTTGGAGACACCAAGAATATCATAGGGATCACGCTTAATAGTCATACAAGAAGATTTTATCAGTCAAATACGATATTATCTAGCACTCATTGTTGACAACTGCTAAGAATGAGCTGTGGTCTGAGGATAGATCGGAAACTACTACTCAACAACTTCCCCCTCTTCGGCCGATTCTTTTTTAGGTGAATCGTCTGAGTTTTTGGAGTTTGATTCTGTTTTTGAGTCGGCTGACTGAGATTGCGCTTGTGAAGCTGCCTTGTAAAGTGACTCACCGTATTTTTGAATCACTTCGGTGGCTTTTTTAAGCTCTGAGTCAATTGACTCAACGGTAGCATCTTGCTTGTCTTTAACCTCTTTTAGAGATTCAAGAGCTTGATTGATTGATTTTTCAGTTTCTTTGTCGATTTTGTCGCCGGCTTCTTTGAGAGTTTTTTGGGTGGTAATAATCAAGGTTTCAGCCTCATTTCTCTTGTCGACTAAGGCTTTTTTCTGGGCATCTTCGTCGGCATGTTTTTCAGCTTCAGCCTTCATCTTTTCCACCTCTTCATCGGTAAGATTGGTAGCATTTTGGATAGTGATTTTCTGCTCTTTACCAGTCCCCTTGTCTTTGGCTGAGACATTGAGAATGCCATTGGCGTCAATGTCAAAGGTAACCTCAATTTGTGGAATACCTCGGGGGGCGGGAGGAATGCCATCTAATATAAAGCGGCCTAGCGATTTGTTGTCAGCAGCCATGGGACGTTCGCCTTGAAGTATATGAATCTCAACTTGGGGCTGATTGTCTGAGGCGGTTGAAAAGACTTGAGATTTTTGAGTAGGAATAGTGGTATTTCGATCAATTAGAGGGGTCATAACACCACCAAGTGTCTCAAGTCCTAGAGTAAGCGGGGTAACATCCAGGAGAAGGACGTCTTTGACATCACCGGCGATAATTCCTCCCTGAATGGCAGCGCCGAGGGCGACCGCTTCGTCAGGATTGACGGTTTTATTGGGCTCTTTGCCAAAGAAATCTTTAACTGCTTGTTGAACCTTGGGCATGCGGGTCATGCCGCCAACTAGAATAACTTGGGCAATATCTTGTTTGTTGATGCCGGCATCCTTAAGGGCTGCTTCGCACGGCTTAATGGTTCTTTTGACCAGATCGTCGACCAGCTCTTCGAGCTTGGCTCTAGAAAGCTTGAGGGTGAGGTGAAGCGGCTGGCCGTCTTTACTTTGAGTAATGAAGGGTTGATTGATTTCTGTTTCAGTGGTCGAGCTTAATTCAATTTTAGCTTTTTCGGCAGCGTCTTTAATTCGCTGAAGGGCTTGTTTGTCTTGGGAAAGATCTACACCATGTTCAGCTTTGAATTCCGAGACGACCCAGTCAATGATGGCTTGATCAAAATCATCGCCACCGAGAAAAGTGTCTCCGTTGGTTGATTTGACTTCAAATACACCATCACCAAGTTCAAGTATGGAGATATCAAAGGTTCCCCCACCAAGATCGTAGACGGCGATGGTTTCATTTTTGCCTTTATCTAGTCCGTAGGCTAAGGCGGCGGCGGTGGGTTCGTTAACAATGCGTTTGACTTTTAGACCAGCTATTTCACCAGCTTGTTTAGTGGCTTGGCGTTGAGAGTCATCGAAGTAAGCAGGGACGGTAATGACCGCCTCTGTAACCTCCTCGCCGAGATAATCACTAGCATCCTTTTTTGCCTTTTGGAGGACGCGGGCACTGATTTCTTGAGGAGAGTATTGCTTGCCGTCAACTTCAATGGCAGCGAGATCGTTTTTACCTTTAACTATCTGATAGCCGACTTGTCCCATGGTTTTCTTAACGGCTGGAGAGTCAAAGCGCTGGCCCATCAGACGTTTGACCGAGGAAACTGTTTCTGAGGGTTTAAGAACCATTTGACGCTTGGCCACGTCTCCAACCAAATTGTCTTTGGGATTAACCACAGAAGGAATTAAATTTCTACCCTCAGCGGTGGGAATAATTTTGGCAGTGCCTCCTTCCATAACAGCAACTGCCGAGTTAGTTGTACCTAGATCTATACCGATAATTTTGCTCATAAGTGTTGATGTAAGTAATTGCTAATAATAATTTACTGGGTTTTGTTTAGTGAGTTGATTGTAAAAATAACTGGTAGATTTAATTGTTATTTCTTCTGACCGCTACCAACCTCAACGCGAGCGGGTCTAAGAACACGGTCATGATGGTAGTAACCTTTGGCAAGAGTGGTGACGACTTTGTTTTTTGGTCCAGGAACTACCTCGGCACAATCCATGGTTTGAGGGTCAAATATTTGTCTGTCGGAGATGATGGGAGTGACTCCTTCAGAGATTAGCAGTTGGTGAAACTGGTCGATGATCAACTCGAGACCTGAGTCTTGTAGATGTGCTTGAGCTCGCTCAAGGTCGTCGAGTAGGGGAAGAAGTTTATCTAGTAGTCCCTGATTAGCAAACTTGATGAGATCGCCTTTTTGGGAAGCGTGGCGTTTCTCTAGGTTTTGGTAATCAGCGAGAGCTCTTTTAAAACGATTTTCTAAGTCCCGAAGCTGATCTTGAAGGTGGTTAGTTTTGGATGACGTTTTTTTTGAAGATAGCATAATGTTTTTAGGCTGATTGGGCGATTTGATTAATTAAGCTGGCTACATAGCGGACGATGGGTATGTTTTGATCATATTGCTGGCGATTGGGAGCAATAATGCCCAGGGAGCCGCGGTGATCATTGATTTGGATATCGGCAAAAAGACAGCTAGCGGGCTCCATCTCAGCATTACCTAGCTCATCACCAAGAAGGAGATGAATAGAGTCTGATCCAGCAGCTCTGGAAAAAAGAGTAATAACTCGTTGATGCTCATCAAGGAGAATGAGGACTTCCCGAAAAAGGTTGATGTCGTAAAACTCTGGATTATTGAGAAGATTGGGATAGCCTGAGTGATAAACGCGGCCTGTATCGGTGGCTGCAATAGATAGCGATTTGGTGCGCTCAGCTAAAACTCGAGTCGCTTCTATAAGAAGAGTGTCAAGGTCATTTCTAACTTGCCAAACTCTTTCTTTAATGGCAACTTCTTCGGCAACAGATAGCTCCCTTTCTCTTAAGAGTTCAGAGACGTAAAACTTGATGGCAACAGGAGTGGGTATCCGCCCTGAGGAAGAGTGAGTCTTGGCTAGAAACCCTTTATCGGCCAGAGTGCTCATTTCGTTTCTAATGGTCGCAGGCGAAACACCGAGGCGATATTTTTGATCTAGAGTAAGTGATCCGACTGGCTCACCGGTGTTAGTATATTCCTCGACAATGGCCTTGATGATGCGAATCTGACGATCGGATAGGTTCATAATGATCTTGAATGATAATCCGCTCTTTGATTATTGAGCAAGTTAAATATAAGTATTTAGCAGTAAGATGTCAAGATTGCTAATCTGAATAAAGATGGTTGGGGAGGGATTGAGTTTGCTATGCTTAATGAATGAGGAGGAGAGAGCTAAAAAAGTTAGTACCGATGGTGTTGTTGCTGGTTGGACTAGGAGTGAGTTTGTATGCTTTGCCTGAGGCAGTGAGAATGCTGAGTAAGGCAAGTGGTGAGAAAGCTGAGATAGTGGTTGATTTGGAAGCGATAATCGGTCCAATGCCAAGGCCGTGGAGGAACCTGGCTCAAGGCGGAGAGGAAGCTGGTAATATGTTGGGTGACGTTGTGGAAGAGACGAAAGCCTTGAGGCCAGAGTATATTAGGCTAGATCATATATATGATATGTACGAAGTGGTAAATCAAGATGGGGGCGGATTGAGATATGACTGGAGCAGGTTGGATGAGATAGTCAGATCAATACTCGAGACCGGGGCAAAGCCTTTCTTGGCATTGTCATATATGCCACCGGTGATATCCAAGGGCGATATTGTCGACCAGCCAAGGAGTTGGGGTGATTGGGAAGAATTGGTTAAGGCGACAATCGAGCATTACTCAGGAAGAGAGGGTCTTAACATTGATGGTGTTTATTACGAGGTCTGGAACGAACCTGATTTGTTTGGAGGCTGGAAGGTTTATGGTGAGAAGAATTATTTAAATTTGTATGCTGCGGCAGCTAGAGGAGCGGCGAGGGCTGGGAACGTAAACAGTTTTAAGCTTGGAGGACCAGCGACAACGGCTTTGTATAAAAATTGGGTAGATCAGTTTCTAGATTACGTGGTGGAGAATAACTTGAGACTAGATTTTTATTCGTGGCATCGTTATAGCAGAGACCTGGAACAGTATGAGAAAGATGTGGCTGAGATTGATGCATGGCTAGAAAGCCATCCTGAAAAAATTGATTTAGAGTTAATTGTGAGTGAGTGGGGGCATGACAGCGAGAATGATTCTGGGTACGATAACGGGTTTGGAGCGATTCATACAATAGCGGCGTCACGAGTGATGATGGGCAGAGTAAACCGAGCATTTGTATTTGAGATAAAAGACGGGCCGGGAGTGGAGCAGTACTGGGGAAGATGGGGACTACTAACTCATGAGAAATACGGAGAAGTGGCTAAAAAGCCTAGGTACAATGCGTTGGTGTATTTGAATACTCTAGGTGATGAACGAGTATCACTTGATGGTGAAGGTTCCTGGGTAAAAGGGATTGCGGCTAGAAAAGAAGGGGTTTATCAGGTGTTGTTGGTGAATTATGACCCCAGGGGGAGTCATAATGAGCTGGTACCTATAACATTTGATAACCTGCCTGGGGGTGAGTTTGTATATAAGAGGAGCGATTGGGGAGGAGGGGTAAAAACGGTTTCAGTGGCAACCACATCAGCTCAATGGAAGACAGAGGAGCCAATGAGGCCAAATAGTGTTGTAATGTTGACGTTAGAGTTTTGAGATTAATCAAAGGTTTATGCGAAATACCTCTGGTGGAAGGTTAACTTGACCAAATGATTTCATTTTGGCTTTGCCTTTTTTTTGCTTTTCGAGTAGCTTGAGGCGTCTGGTGCGATCACCTCCATAGAGTTTAGCAGTGACATCTTTTCTAAATGCCTTGATAGTTTCTCGGGCAATGATGGTACCTCCAACCTGAACCTGAATGGGAATCTCAAATTGGTGACGGGGAACAGTATCTTTTAGTTGGGCGGCAAGACGACGGGCGGTGTTGGATGATTTTGATTTTACTTCAATTCGAGAAAGTGGCTCAATAATGACGTGATTGAGGAAGACGTCAAGACGAACAAGATCTGTAGCTTGATAGCCGTCGAGACGATAGTCAACAGAGGCATATCCTGAGGAAATTGATTTGACACTGTCGTGTAGTTTGGTGATGACTTCGATTAACGGGATTCTGTAACTCAGTTTTACGGTGTTAGCGTCAAGGTACTCAGTGTTGACCATGACACCACGGAGTTCTTCGAGGAGATTGATGAGGTTACCGAGATAGTCGGGAGGAGTAATAATAGTGACTTGGGCCATAGGTTCTAAACTTTGTTTAATAGTGGTAGGGTCGGGAAAGTCGCTGGCCCTGGTTATATCCAGACTTTCTCCAGAAGTAGTCAAAACGCGATACTGAACAGATGGGCTGGCGAGGGTGGCGCTGAGGTTAAAATCTCGCTCAAGGCGCTCACGAAAGATATCAGCATGAAGTAGCCCCAAAAAGCCAACTTGCAGTCCATGACCCATTGAAGGTGAATCTGTAGGGGAGGTGGTGAGAGCTGAGTCGTGAAGCTTGATTTTTTCAACGGCGGTGACTAAGGCTTTGTATTGAGAGCTGTTGGTCGGGTATATGTCCAGGAAGAGGTTGGGTTTAATAGTGCGGTAGCCGGGTAGAGGTGTAGGCACGTGTCCATCATTTGTGAGAGTGTCACCGACCTTAACTGAGTGAATATTTTTTAAGCCTGTGGCAACATAGCCAACCTGACCAGTCTCAAGCGTTGAGGTTGCGGTCATGTTAGGAGTAAAGATGCCAATTTCTTGCGGAGTAAAGGATTGGTTGGTTTGCATTAAAAAGAGACGACTAGAGCTTAGACTGCCATCAACAACTTTGATAAAGGCAACAACACCGAGATGGGGGTGAAATACTGAGTTGAAGACTAGAGCCCGAAGAGGAGCATTGGTATTGCCACTTGGAGAAGGAATTGAGTTGATTATAGTGGCAGGCAACTGACTGACTCCTTGTCCGGTTTTAGCCGAAAGAAGAATGGGTTGAATGGACTCGGGAACTAGTTGTTTTAGTGATTTGATTACAGCTTCTGGTTGAGCTTGAGGAAGATCAATTTTGTTGATAACGGGGATTATGGTGAGATTTTGCTGACGAGCCAAGTTGAGATTGCCCAAAGTTTGGGCTTGAACACCTTGAGTAGCGTCGACAAGTAGAAGGGCCCCTTCGCAAGCAGCTAAGGAACGCTCTACTTCATAGTTGAAGTCGATGTGGCCTGGCGTGTCAATAAGATTGAGATAGTATGGAGATGATTGATGTGTATAGGAAAGAGTAATGGGGGCCAGCTTAATGGTGATGCCCCGTTCTTGCTCAATGGGGTGGCTGTCTAGTAATCTGGTTTGTGATTTACGATGATTGGGGGTAACGATCTCGATGAGACGGTCGGTAAGAGTGGTTTTTCCGTGGTCAATATGGGCAATGACAGCGAAGTTGCGAATTTGAGATTGATTCATGTTTTGTATTCCTGATGAGACTATTCAGATGACAAGGCGGGCGGTTCGATAACTTCTTCAGAGCGAGAAAGGATTTTGCGCCAGTTTCCGAGGCGATGGAAAATACGGGCAACGGCATCAAGTTCTTTAACACCAAGAAGATAACTAAAGGCAAAGTAGACAAGCAAGCCAATGAGCGAGGTGATAAGTGTTAAAGCAATAAGGGGGATGGTTCTGGTGGTGTCAAAAACAAACTGATCAAGTAGTCTAAAAGGTAGCCAGAGGGAGGCGAGGGTAAAGAAGGTGGCGACGAACATTTTAAATGCGGGACCGTAGACGTGAAGCAGACCAGTTCGACGTTGAATTAAGAAAGACAGAAGGAGAAAACTTAGAATATCGGAGATGGAAACAGCTAAAGCGATACCTAGTATGCCTAGTCCGAGTGAAAGAGAGAGACTCAAGCTTAAAATCACGTTAAGAGTAACTGTGAGGAGGCTGATGATGAGAGGGGTTTTGGTGTCCTCGAGGGCATAATAGGCACGAACAAGTAAGTGAGAAGCAGCTTGAGGAGCGATAGAAAGAGTGAAAAGAGCCAAGGTTTTACCAGTGAGAAGAGTGGCTGACCAAGGAAAACTGTCTGCCCCAAAAGCGAGACGCACAATAGGTATTCTTAAAATTAAAAGGAGGGCGCTGGCAGGTAGAGAAAAGAAGAGAATTTGGAGAAGGGTTTGGCTTAGGGTTTGGTTGAAGCGGACCAAGTCTCCATCGGCTTGAGAAGAGAGATTGGGGAATGAGGCTTGCCCAAGAGAGACACCAAAGAGAGTAATTGGCATGGTGTAGAGCTGCCTGGCAAAGTTAAAGATTGAGAGAGAACCAGCGGATAACAATGAAGTGATTACAACTGCGATCCAACGTTCTGCTTGAGAAACGGCTAAAGCGAGAGTGCGAGGAAGCATGAGTCGGCTGATAGTACGAACACCAGGGTGACGAAAAGAAAAGATAAGTCGATAGGAATAGCCAAGATGGCGAGCCAAGGGGACTTGAATGAGCATATGAAGAATGGCGCCGATGACAACACCCCAAGCAGCTCCGTAAATACCCAGGGTGGGAGTAAGGAAGATAACGCCGATAATGATGCCAAGGTTATAAAGTAGAGGTGCAATAGCGGGAATCAAAAAGCGTCGATGGGACTGAATGATACCAGTGAGAAAAGTGGAGACGGTGAAGAAGACTTGACTTAGGAGCATAAGACGCATCAAACTAGCCATGAGACTAGTTTGGGCTGGTGGAAAGTGGGCAACTAAGTTGCTGATGGGATGGGCAAAGATGGCGACAAGCAAGGTGGCCGAGGAAAGAATGATAAGAAGAGAGTTTAGAGTGGCATTGGCTAAATGATTTGCCTGACGGCTGCCTTGTTTTAGATAACGACTATAGACTGGGATAAAGGCAGCCGAGAGGGCACCCACAACTAAGAGTTGGAAGATGGTGTCGGGAATGACAAAGGCGGCAAAATAGACATCAAGCTCTGATTCTTGACCACCGAAAAAAGTGCCCGCTAGAAGACGGTTGCGAACAAGTCCGAGGATGGCAGAAGCAGCGTATGATGCGGCAATGATGATAGCTGCAGAGAGAATGCTATTATTCTGTTGATTAAATAGGTTTCTGGAGTTGTTGATAATATTTTTGACCATAGTGACGGATTGGATTACATAGGGGTAGGGTGCGTGAACCGATAGGCTGGTTTGTACGCTTGATACTTCGGGATTTCCCAGTGATCAAGCTGGTAGCAAATACTTTTTTAAATTTGCTGGATTGATTATAACTGCAGAAGAGACAAGAAAGAAGGGTAGCTTGTGAGTAGCAGGTGGCAAATTGAGGCTGTTGTGATAGAATATGGCGGTATGCCAATATTACGCCATGCTATAAAGAAGTTGCGGGTCGATGCTCGTCGGACGCAGGTAAATAAAAGAGTGCGAACGATTACCAAAAAAGCGGTTAAGTCTGTTCGAACTGATCCAAGCCAAGAGAGTCTGAAACAGGCTTTCTCAGCTCTTGATCGAGCCGCTAAGAAACGAGTTATCCATGAAGGAAAAGTGAATCGACTCAAGTCTAGGTTGAGTCTTTTAGTGGCGAAATCAGAAGAGGGTAAGCAGGAGAAAGTGGAGAAACCGACCAAGAGTGGAGCTAAGCAGAAAAAGGTGTCAAGTAAGAAGTCTAAGTAAAGTTTAGAGGATCTTCAGATAAGTTGTTGGTGATAATTGCTACAATGGGAGTGTGCCTGCTCGGGGAAGTTTTTTTACCAAGGTGAATTTGTTACCTCAGGATGATTTTGAGAGGAGTTTTGTGGGCAAAACTCTGAGATGGTCGTTGTCGGCTGGTAAGTCAATTGTGATTTTGACTGAGTTCGTAGTTATTCTGGCGTTTTTATCGAGATTCAAGCTGGATCGTGACTTGAACGATTTAAACGAAGAAGTGATATATAAACAAGCGGTGGTAGAAAGCTATGCCGCAACCGAGGATGAGATGAGAGCATTGCAGGATAGGCTTGATGTAATTGATCAAGCCGACAATGATACTTTGGGTGCGAGTGAGGCCTTGGCAAAGTTGATGACAAACACTCCACTGGATGTGAGATATGAGAGGGTTGATTTGTCCAGAACAAGCATGACACTAATTGGTATGGCTGGATCGGAGAAGGGTTTTGCTGCATTGTTGAATAGTATTAGACAGAGTGGTGATTGGACACAGATAAGTTTGGGTGATATTGAGTTTAGCCAAAGACAGGGTGGGGTGATTTTCACGATCAATGGTAAGGCGAGTGTTAACAATAAGACACAGGGAGGTATGGGTACCAATGAGTAACGAGAAAAAGGGGACGACCACAACGACCTGGCAGGAACCAAGAATGTACGCTGGGTATTTGAGGAATGTGCAGCGGTTTTATGACAGAGAACCATTGATTCAGGTTTCAGTTCAGTTGATTTTGTCGATTTTTACAGTGGCTTTTTTTGTATTTTTTGCAATAAGGCCGACGCTGGGAACAATCTCAACGTTACTGAAAAAAATCGAGGACATGGAAGAGGCTAGTTTAAAGTTAGATACAAAAATCGCTCAGCTGGCACAGGCTCAAGAGATATTAAGTGAGTCGGGACCTGAGTTAAAAAGACTGGGATTAATTGCAGTACCGGTAACCCCAGAGGTTGATCGACTAAGTAAACAGATTGAGGTAATCGCAAATGAAAATAATGTTTATATTACCTCGCTTGAGTTTCAAGCATCGCCGTTGGTAGGAGGCAGATCAAGTTTGGTTAATACAACAAACCGGGGAGTGGAGTCAGGAGGTGGTAATTTTGTGACTTTTAGTTTTGCGATTGGAGGAGCACAGGAAGGAGTGATTGGTTTTTTTGAGGATATTGAGAATTTAGATCGAGTGCTTTTGCTTACCCAAGCGGGTTTTTCAGTTCCTGAAAGCTCGTACAAGAAAACTTTTTTCTTGGCTGCATCCGGTAAGGCGACAGTTTATTATTTACCAGAATAGAGAGAGATAAAGAGAGATGGCAAGTAAAAAAAAGAGTAAGTCACAAGGATTGTTGATTGTTGGCGTGTTTACTTTGTTGGCGGTGGGAAGTTGGGTTGGTTTTGATATATACAGGGGTCTAACTAATACCACCTTAACTGAGGTGCAGCAGAAACAAATTCGACCTTTACGGGTAAGTGTAGATGAAGAGATGGTGCAGAAATTAAGATCGAGGAGAAGGATCGAGGATTTTTATCTTAACTCGGTTGAGTCTAGGGCGGTACCGAGTGAAAAAATGGGAGGAGTAGGAGAAGTGAGCGAGGCTAGTCAAAGTGGGGTAGTGACAGAAACTGAGGAGGCTGGCGGTGTCCAAGAGTTGGTTTTGGATTTGGAAGAGGGCACAGGAACAAGTGGTAGCGCAGAGTTAAGTTCTCAAGAGGCGACTGAGTCGGCGAGTAACTGATGATACATGACAAATAAAGGGGTTGAATATATTAGATATGGAGATTGCTTTAATTTGGTGGAGAAATTGGTTATGCTGGAGGTGGTACTAATATGGCCTGCTTTAAAAAAGCGGGTTGTTGGTGTATTTACGAGATGAAGTTGAAACGATAAATATGAAAGATTGGCTAAATAAAAAACGATTGTTGGCTATAGGCGGTGTCTTAGTGGTAGTAGTGGGAATGTTGGTGGGAGTGTTTCTGATCGCTAATCAGGGAAGTTTTAGTTTGGTATCCAAGGCTGGGCCGACGGCAACGCCAAGACAGGTTGAGATTAGCAATGTTGATAGTGAAAGTTTTACGGTGTCTTGGATATCTGATACTCAAGTGAGCGGGTTTGTTAAGTACGGTGAGTCTCCTAGTGATCTGAAGAAGACTATTAGTGATGATAGAGATCAGTTGTCTGGAAGTGTTGGACTGTATACAACTCATTACATTACAGTGAGAGGTTTGATGGCTAATACGGATTACTACTTTGTAATTGGGTCTGGTTCGGAAACATACAAGGATGAGAATGAAGCGGTGTATAAAATAAGGACTGCTCCAACGGCGAGTGCGCCAGAAAGTGACATGATTAGCGGGAAGGTGGTTATGGCCGATGGGCAGCCAGTGCCCGGAGCGGTGGTCTATGTGGAGATAGAAGGAGGAGTATTGAGATCAGCTCAAACAAAAAACTCAGGAGTGTGGACCTTGCCTTTGTCACTGACAAGAACGGAGGATTTAAGTAGTTATGTAGCCTATGATCGAGAAACTACGCAGTTAAATGTTTTTGTACAGGCGGCTGAGTTGGGCACGGCGACGGCAGTGGTAACAACAGGAAACGATAGCCCGGTTCCTGATATTGTGTTGGGTGAGAGCTTGGAGGTGGTGGAGGATGTTGGAGAGGGAGCAACGAGTAGCGGTGAGCTACAGCAAAGTAGATTGGAGATTGTTGATGGGGCGTTAGTACAAAGACAGTTGACGGTGGTAGCAGGTACGTTGGTGATGGTGATTAACAAGGATGGGGAAAATCACTCAGTGACAGCGGTGGGAAGAGAGTTTGATACGGGGGTGATTGGAGGAGAAAGTGAGGGGAGTTTTAGTGCGCCTGATGAAGCAGGGACTTATGCATTTTATGATAGCGTTAACCCGGATCTGGAAGGAATGAAGGGAGAGATATTAGTGATTGCACAGATGGTGGAGGAGACTCAGGAGGCAACAGAGGCAGCTGAGTTGGGGTCAGGTTTTGGAGATATTGGAGGTAGTTATCCAGAGATTGATGAGGCTTATGAGGCAACTTTGTCAGTAAAGTTAGTGACAGAGATTGATCCGGGAGAAAATGTGGCAACCAGCACGCCTGAAATTAAAGTGGCTGGCCCTGTTGGACAGAAAATCAAGATTACGGTTCATTCTGACCCCCAGACGGAGGAGGTGACAATTGGAGAAGATGGGGAGATAGATTGGACTCCTCCGGAGGGGTTGGAGCCGGGTGAGCACACATTAGAAATTGAGTATCAGGATGAAAATGGCGTGTGGCAGAAGATTGTAAGAAGTTTTGTGGTTCTGGCTGATGAACCAACGACTGGACAAGGTGGGTTACCGGCCTTCTCGGCAACACCTTCAGCGACCTTGACTCCAACAATGAGTCTGACTCCGACACCAACAGCGACAAGTTCGGCAACTGATTCGGGCAGAGCGACAATGCCTTCGACTGAAAGTGGAGTGCCAGAATCTGGTGTGTTGACCTTGACCCTGGCGATATTTATGATGGGAGTAGGTCTGTTTGCGGGAGGCATGGTATGGCAATATAGACTAATAAAAAGGTATAGTAGTTGATAGATGGATAATAAGCCTGCTAATCAAAATCAGAGTAATGTAAATGATCAAAATCTTGATGATCAGGTCAGATATGGTGATTTGCCTTTTGATGACAATGGAAACCAAAAAGAGAGGAAAATAGATGACCAAGCACCGAGTTTGTCTCGAGGAGATGGGGTAGATGATACAAAAGCTGAGGATGAGTCTATCAAGGCTCAGGAGGTATTAGACGAAATGGTGGAAGTGAAAAGTGGAATTGGAGCTGATGAAGTCGATGCTATTGGGGGAGAAAATAACGGATGGGGAGATGAGAATGGTGATATGACGGAGAAGAAGATGAAATTAAATGGTGGTCCGACAGCAGGATTGCCTCCATTGCCGGATTCAGCTTTACCAGGGACAGAAGGGGTGCCATCAATGTCGGATAGCTTACCGGAGATGGATCTTGATGAACCTAAGGCGGGTGATGCAGGTGGAGACTTGGGAGTAAAGGAAGATGACAGTAAGGGTGATCTTAAGGCTAATAATGACATGGGTGATCTAAAGAGAGGGAGGAGTAAATCAAAGATGGGATTGGTAGTAGCGGTATTGGCACTAGTGACAGTGGCAGCGATTGGGGCTGGAGGAGCAATCTTTTTTAGTTCAAAAGTGAGTGATTTGGCAACGTCTCAGGACACTCGTTCCCGCGCCGGTATCTGCTGTGAAGCTGGTAGTTGTAATGATGGCTGGTCCTACGGCCGAGACGAAAATGCACCACAAGCTACCTGCGAACAAAGAAAACAAGAGGCATGTGCCAGTCATGGAGGTCCTGCCAGTGGAGGCGGGTCGTGTTCTGGGGGTGGAGGTGGAAGTACTCCAACTCCTGGAACCTTTATCTGTGGTTCAGGTTCAGCTAGTGGTTGTGTTGGTCAACCTGATGGACATATTTTTTCAACCGGCGGATTATGTATGCGATGTTTTAAGAACTCTGCAACATTATGTGGAAGAGAACAGGTTAGCGCGAGTTTGTGTGGTGGGGGTGGAGGAACCCCGACGGCGACTCCGACTGGTGGTGGGGGGTCTTGTGCTGGAGTGTTAGAGTCTTGTGAATCAAGGCCTTGTTGTTCCGGTCAGAATCTGTATTGTACTGGGGTAGCGGGAAGTAGGGTGTGTAATCAAACAGGTGGGGGAGATTCGTGTCCTGGTGGTTCATGTACCGGCTATTACAGTTTTCAATGTAGTAGCTTGAGTAATGGACAGTGTTTGAATAATCCAGTATTTCATGGAACAAATAGGTCAGCGGCGGTTTCAAGAGCTGGGGCGACTGGTTGTGGTCAGTGGGATCAGGTATGTGTAGGGGGAAGTAATGAAGGTAACCTTTGTGGTGATTTTGCTGTGATTAATAATAGTTGTGGTTCTCAGCCAACACAGACGCCAACCGGAACTAGAACTCCGACGGCTACGAGGACTCCGACAGCGACTAATACTCCGACTGGGACGCAGACGCCTACCCCGACGCCGATGTGTGCTTTGGTTAAGGTGTGGATTTTAGATCCTGAAAGTAGTGGTGATAGTAGGAGCTGGGTGGAGATTGCTTGGAATGAGATAGCAGAGAATGTAGAGATTGGAGATACGATTAGGTTTACTGTGAGTGGAGCTCATGGGACATTTACTAAGGCTAGGTTTAGAATTAATAATGGAGAGTGGACTGAGACTACTGAGAAGTTTAACGATAATTTTTACTGGGATTATCAGGTGAGTACTGCCGGATCGCATACGGTTAATGCAGAAGTATTTAAGTAGAAGTATGACAATTAAACAGAAAAAAACACTAACACTGCTCGGAATCATTGCTTTGATCTTGGGTGTGGGCCTGGGTACGATTATCGTGGTGACTAGATTGTCAACGACGGAGGAGTCAGTGGCACCAACAGCTCCAGAGAGTAGACCGCGAGCAGCTGAGTGGTATGGAGGGGGGGCGTGTAATGCGACTTTCACTATAGATGGGCCGACAAGTGGAACGATTAATATATGTACAGTGATTATTGATCCGACCGGTAAGGTGGTAGATGGTTCATTAATGCCTGAGACGAACAAATTGGAGGTGATAACTTCTGACGAAGTGACTGTGAGTGGAGGATTAAGATCAGACCTTGACACTCCACTAAGCCTTGGTACTGATGTGCTGGACAAGGACGGATTTAAGGATGCAGAGTGTGTTAGTTTTAATAACTTGGCATTTGGTAACTATGAATATAGTAAGGAGGTAATTAATCCTTCTGCTGGATGGGTAGAGCCTAGATATTACGACTATTTGCTACCCGGGAACTCATTGACTGGATCTAACTTGACCAAATATGGGACTAATGCGTATTCGGACGGAGTGATTACTTTGACGGCGACTAACCCGGTGGTGACTTTGGTGGTGTTGAATCAGTATGAACCGTTATCATGCAATAACGGTTGTAGTAGTAATACTGACTGTTCTGATGGATTGGAATGTGTGGGAGGAGCGTGTCGCAACCCTGAGTGTAGTGCGGAGACTGATTGTACCTGCGAGGTGATTAAATCTTCATGCAACCAGTCATGTACGGTGAATAGCGATTGTGTAGAGGGTTTGATTTGCTCTGGCGGATCGTGTCGTAATCCTTCATGTACACCAGAGACTGATTGTGTATGTCCGACCAGTACTCCAACAGGTACGAGCACGCCAACAGCGACTGCGACCCCAACTGGTACATCAACAAAGACGCCTACTGCGACTCCAACGATAACGGTTACTCAGGTTCAACTACCGGAAGCTGGGATATCCTTGCCAACACTGGCGGCATTTGGAGGTGGTTTGATCATGGTATTGTTGGGAGTGTTGCTGGCTCTGTGATGATGTTATAGAGTTGAAGGATAGATTGTTTGTTGTTTGTTTTGGTTTTCTGTTTTGTGATTTGTTGATGGAAGAAAGCGCTGTTTTTAGTTAGAATGGGGTGATGAAAGTTGCAATCATTGGCGGTGGTTTTACGGGTTTGGCAGCAGCAATTGAGTTGGTTGATGGTGGCTGCGAGGTGGCGGTTTATGAGGCCGGAGAGAAACTGGGGGGCTTGGCGGGTGGTTTTAAACCGAAAGGTTGGAAGTGGAGTCTGGAGAAGTATTATCACCATATTTTTACTAATGACAGAGAAATTATTGGAGTGGCCAAGAAAGTTGGTTGGCCTGTTTTTTTCTTGAGTCCGGTTACGAAAACCTGGAAAGACGGGGTAATGGCGGAGCTAGACTCACCTTTGGCGTTGCTTAGATATGGCCAGTTGAGTGTTTGGGGAAGACTGCGGATGGCAGTGGGGTTGGCTGTGTTGAAGCTGGTGATGTGGCCGAGATTGGGAATGTTATTTGAAAGGTTCTTGGTAGTGGAGGCGCTGCCGTTATTGGTAGGCAGGGAGGGATATGAAAAAATCTGGGAGCCGATGCTTTTGGCAAAGTTTGGCAGGGAGGTTGGTCAAGTTAATTTGGCCTGGTTTTGGGCAAGGATCTACAAGCGAACAAAAAGATTGGGTTATTTTAATGAAGGTTTTGAGAAGTTGGCGGAGAAAATGGGTGAGTATGTAGAGAGAGGAGGGGGACGAATTAGGATGGGGGTTAACATAGGAAAAGTTAAACGTATGAAAACGGGGTGGGGGGTGAGCGGAGAGCGATATGACCAGGTGTTGGTGACAGTGCCAATGCCTATGGCGGAGAAATTGTTAGGAAAAAAGATTAAGAGGCAGAAAATTAGGTATTTGTGGGGACAAACATTGGTGATGGAGCTTAATGAGAGCTTGATGGATTGTTATTGGTTGAATATTTTGGAGAAGGACTGGCCTTTCTTGGTGGTGGTTGAACACACTAGATTGGTAGACAAGAGATATTACGGAGACAAAAGTGTGGTTTACGTGGGTAATTATCTGGCTGAAGATGATGTAAGGTTAAAAATGTCTGACAAGGAGTTATTGGTCTTGTTTGAGTCATATTTAAAACGAATTAATCCCCGATTTAAGAAAGGGGGGGTGAGGCGAATGTGGAAGTTTCAGTCACCATTTGCTCAGCCGGTTTTTCCGGTTAATTACTCTATGACCTTGCCTGGAATGGAGACAGGCGAAAGAGGATTGTGGATGGCGAATATGAGTATGGTTTACCCCTGGGACAGAGGGACAAATTACGCGGTGGATCTGGGGACGAGAGTGGCCAAATTGATGTTGGAGGAACAAAAGGAAAAGCTTTAAGATTGGAGTTATGGTGAACGATTTAGTCTTGATCATGGTGGTGTGGTTGATAGGTTTGGTAATGCAGTTGAGCGCTGGTCTGGTAATGGTAAGGGTGACAAAGGATGAGTTGATAGATGGTGGTTGGGGAATGGGAAGGATGGTGGGCTGGTTGGTTGTTGGATTGACGGTGTGGTTTGGTGGCCATATGCAGTTACCGGTTAATAGTGTGGTGGGAGTGGGAGTAGTGTCGTGGCTGTGGTTATTATTGGCCGCAAGATGGATTTGGTTGGGCAGAAAAGAGGTGTTGGAGTGGTTGGGGAAACGGTGGCGAGTGGTAATGGTGGAGGAGGTTTTGTTTTTGGCGGGGCTGGTTTTTATGGTGTTGGTTCGAGGCTACAATCCAGACATTTTGGATTTGGAGAAGTTTATGGATATGGGATTTATCAACAGCTACTTGAGGGCAGAGACTCTCCCGGCTGGGGATATGTGGCTGGCTGGGAATTCGATAAATTATTATAGTTTTGGTCATTTTTTGGGGAGTGTGATGATAAGACTGTGGGGGGTTGAGATTGCATGGGGATATAACTTGTTATTAGGATGGCTGATGGGATTGGTAATGTCGGGAGCGTTTTCGGCGGTGGTTAATTTGGCATACTGGGCAAGAGGCGAGGTTAAGGTTAAAAGCGGGGTATAGAAAACTGTGTTTTTAGCGGGGGTGATTGGAGCTTTGTTGGTCGTATTTGGGGGGAATAGCCATGCTGCTTGGTATTGGATTAGGTATGGAGGATTTGAGGGCTATTGGTATGCTGATGCGACCAGGTTTATTGAAAACACGATTCATGAGTTTCCAGGCTATAGCTT
>Ga0172375_10001571_pt1 | contig 36592 bp, 28 predicted proteins | sample LakKiv1m_FD_114537 | JGI IMG/M metagenome (GOLD analysis project Ga0172375, IMG submission 114537) | Freshwater microbial communities from Kabuno Bay, South-Kivu, Congo - kab_092012_11.1m | ecosystem: Environmental > Aquatic > Freshwater > Lake | place: Democratic Republic of the Congo... | reverse complement strand
TTTGCTTTCCCGAAAAGCCGAATTTGAATTTGTCCGACCTTACGATTTAATTCCGAAATACAGGGCTTTTTGCGAAGCGAGACCCGCCGAAGGCGGGGCGAGCGAGCAACAAAACGCCTCTGATTTTGAAAAAAGTCTGAAATGGTCGGGGTGACAAGATTTGAACTTGCGATCTCTGGACCCCCAGCCCAGCGCTCTGGACCATCTGAGCTACACCCCGAAAAATTAGTTTGGTGGGCGCGGAGAGATTTGAACTCTCACAAGTTTCCTTATATGCGCCTGAAGCATACGCGTCTGCCAATTCCGCCACGCGCCCCGATTTATAATAAATACAGGATATCAAACGATTAACAATTTTTCAAGGCAAATATTTTATCACAATTTCAAATTAACAAAAATTAATTTTATAATTTTTCAAACAAAAAATCGCCAAACTCGTGGCGATAATTTTTTATATTAATTCAATTAAATCATTAATCTGTTGCGCGTGTTTCTTGATTATTTCCGGATCGCGAAAATTTTTTGCGTAATCTTGCAAGTTAACAATTACCTTCTGCAATGATTCTTTGGTCGGATTTTCATATTCGGCATTAACATTGGAAAAAGCTTTTTTGACAATTTCCCGACAATAGAGCCGATTGCCTTGCTCATCATTTTCAAAACCGGTTTCACTGCAATGCGCCAAATAAAAACATTCCACCATCGCGTCTCTGACCGCTTTTGGTTCAATCGGCTTTTCAGTATCAACACCATAAATAATAGCCATAAAAAATTGATTACTTTTCTTGCTTTTATTATAACACTTTAAAATAAAATAAAAAAAACAAAACTGCTTGCTTGTTTTTTTTGGTGTGTTTATTGTACCAAGTTAGAACCTATTTCCAAAATCGGTAATGTACCACGCGCGGAGCGCGTGGTGAAGCGAAACTAAATCGTACGCTCCACCAAAGCCCCGCCACCACCTCGCTTCACTCGGCAACCCCAAAAAGAAAAAATGTCTCTTACTCTTTTGATTTTCGCAGGGGGGATTTCTTCTAAAATGGAAAGGACATTTTTCTTTTTGGGTTCTGACCTCCAAGTATTCAGGCAGTGTGGCGGGGATTCAATGCGGACTCGGTTTTGCGAAAACTATTTTCTGGGGATTTGGATTTTCGCAAAACCGAGACTAATTTTGTTTTTGGATTTTGTCCGCGCGGAGGAGGGGTCTGGGGAGGAATCCGCGCGGGCTTCTTTTTTGCGGAACGGCACTAATTTGATACTTTACTTGACTAAACCACTGCATTTTGCTAAAGTACCAGTATGGATTGGAATAACAAGGAAAATAAGCAGTTAATAAAGGCTATTTTATCGCTTAAAACCTCTGACGAGGCCAAGCAGTTTTTGCGTGATTTAATGACTGAAAAAGAGATTATTGAGTTTTCAAAAAGACTTCAGACAGCAGAAATGCTTACCGCAAAAACACCCTATTCTGTTATTGAACAAAAAACTGGCCTAAGCTCCACTACCGTTGCTCGTGTTTCAAAATGGCTGAACGGAAAAGAGGGCGGATACAAAACTATTATTAGCCGACTTCATCATCACAACTCTATCCAAACAGGGAGAGGGTTGTCTTGATGTATTTCTAAAGATTTAACATAAGGCCAACCCCCTCCACGTTTGGAGGGGGTTTTCATTTGCCTACCCACAATAAAACGGCAAAAATAGTTCTTTAAAAAAGGAGATATAAATGAGAATCAGTTTCTCTGACTTCGACATGGACGAGTCCATTGTCGCCCCAGTCATCTATGGCGAGAATCGCCATTCAACGACAAACAGGGGTGTCGTGATCTCTAGCGAAACAAGACAGGAACTCAAAAAGTTTTTGTCTGGCTTCAATACTTCGGTTGGTACGGAGCAAACACCGTACTACCGAATTGATGCGTACTTCGATGAGCAGAAGTTATGGCTACTCGAAATAAATGCGTCATTCGTGGACGGCTGGGGTACAGCGCTCAACCTCGCTCGCGCGAGCGGAGTCAAAGTTGATCCAACACCGCTCGTTTTTCCAAAGAGGTTCGCGAGTAAGAGCAGGGTGTACTTGCCAGAACTTCAGTTGTTCGTTTCAGAACTTGCTCATCTAGGTCTTCACGACCATGATGTTTGCGAGTGGAACGGCAACGGAGTTGATCCAGTCTACGTCTACGGCCGAGTTGGGTCAAAAGATCAACCGCATGTTCTACCCTACGATGGACTTCGGTTGGACAACAAACTCAATCTCGGAGCGTTCAGTCGGGAGTGGAGTGGCGATGTGGTGAAAATTCCGCGACACTACATCAGCCGTTTCGAATCATGGGAAGAAGTTCCCAGAGAAGTAGTTCTCAAGTTTTGCGACAAAGGAAGCGCGGAATGTGAACGTGCGCGTCAAAGCGTCATGTTCAACAAACCTTCGGGCAAGGCACCCTTTATCAAGCGGTGCTACAATGCGGAAACGCTTATCGCTCAGGATCGCGTACATCCGATGAAACAAAACATCTGTGGTTATCGCACAGATAATTGTCAGTTGATAATTTTCGCTATCGGCGACGAGCCGATCACCGGCTATGTGCAGTATAGCTGGAGCGACATCATCAACGACAATTCCACTCATGGCCCCTTGCGGATCAGTTGAGAAGCAGGGGGTACAGCAATGTACCCCCTTACTTTTTACAAAAATATGAAAACTATAATTTGCGACATTGACGGAACAATTACAAATATGTGGCCGATAGAAAAATCGGTGCTTTTGTATATGACTGATAGAAAATTTGAGAAAGATATTGAGCAGGTAAAATTATCTGGTATTTCTGAAACATACAAGATTTTTCTCAAATTTTCTAACCAAAAAATAAGCAAGAAAAAATACACCGATTTTTATAATCAGTCCTTTTCTGTTTTGTTGAAAAACGGCAAATTGCCCGCTCTCGAAAAATATCCGTTAGTTGAATGGATTTTTGATAGTAGGAATAAGTATCGTTTTGTTTATGCGACTGGCGGGCAACAACTAGAAACGCTATATGTATTGAAAAGTCTTGGCTTATCAAAATATTTTGATCTTGAAAACTCAACTGACAAAACGACTTGCCGTTTTTCAAAAAAGACAGGCATTCCTTTTAGAAAAATAAAATCAAAATTTAAGGATTGTGTTTTGGTTTCAGACAGTAAAGTCGATTGTAAAGGTGCGACTTTAGCAAAGATTCCTTTTGTTCTAGTAAAACCAAAACAGAATTATTTTGATTTTATTTTGTAGTGCCGTTCCGCAAAAAAAGAAGCCCGCGCGGATTCAGGGCGAAATTCAGGCGAAACACAGTGGGCGTGCCTTCGGCACGCCCACGCATTGGCTCGTTCAGAGCCTCTTAGTTCTGTATTGGTGCGTTTATTTGACGAAATCCGAACCTTTTTTGAACGGAACTGACGGCGCGCTTCGCGCGGCCAATTCGGTCGGCAAAATTCCTGAAAGTTTAATTCTGGTGGACTTGAGGGGAGTCGAACCCCTGACCTCGGCAATGCGAATGCCGCGCTCTACCAAACTGAGCTACAAGCCCTTAAAAAATTTTATGGTCGGGGTACCGAGACTCGAACTCGGAACCTCACGCACCCGAAGCGTGCGCCATACCAATTAGGCCATACCCCGACAAAATAAAGATCAATTAAAATTTTCTATAATTAATTTGACCAATTTTCTACCAACACCTGATTTCAAAAAACGTTCCCGATGAATAGCCTCCTTTTTGCAACAAAAACTTTCATAATATTTAAGTTTAAATGGACCATTTTCACCAGTCCATTTATTTGAACCAATATTATGTTCATACAATCTCATTTCCGGAATCTCACTCGTAAATCCAACATAGCTTTTGCTGTTTTTTAAACTTTGCAAAATATAAACATAATAGCCTCCGCCAAAGGCAGATCCACCCTTGGTGGAAGCTGCGCTACAGCCCGATAATCAATATCGCCCTTGATTATAATTCAAAAAAATAAAAATGACAACGACTTTTTATCTATTGCCATTTCAACAATTTTTTGAATTAACTTTTATTTTTATAAATTTTCCGCTCTTTTTTTTAAAATATCCAAAACTATCGCTTGATTTTTGTATTCAAAATCATCGCCCATCAACAAATATTTATCAATCATTTTCAAAAATTTATTTTTCATTTCAGCAAATTCCTCGTATTTTCTTTCTTTGGCCACGGTAATTTGATAAAAAGCTTGCACAAAATCAGGTTTCTTTTCGTCGCACAAAGCATTATGAAAAAGGTTGCGCATAACCTCTCTCTTGTCAATTTCCATGTGCTTGGTTATTTTTTCCAAATTCTTATCAGATTGAATTCTGGAAAATTTTAAACTGATGACTTTTAATGAATTTTCCAAAGTTTTTAATTCCAGATTCTTTCCTTTTTGCAAATAATTTTTTACTTGTTTTAAAACTTTCCGATCAAATCTGTCAAAATCAAGACTTTTTTCTTGTTCCATTAAATCAATTTTTTCAAGAAAATCACTGGCCGCTTGCGCTAAATTTTCTGAACCAATTTTTTTTAATCTAGAATAAAAAATCAAAGCATTGTAAAAATTATTTTCTTGCAAAAAGTGATTATAGGACGACAAATCCATTGCCTCATTCACTTCTTTTTTTATTTTAGGATCAAATTGGCGATGCCAATCATTATCTTCATCAATTTCTATTCCCGAACAAAAACGCTTTTCGTCTTGATATTTGGGCAATGCATTTTCTCTATCCGAAGATATTTTTCTCTTTGACATTATAGTTTTTTCCAGCATATTTTTTTATTATTGATTAAATTATAACAAATTTAACAAATAAAAAAAGCCCAATTAAGGCTTTTTTTATTTTTATTCCAAAATTCCATCCAAATTAACATCGTAGAGAACTTGTTCGGCAATTAAGCGATATTTGACGATTTCATTTTCATTAAACCAAATATTCATTTCGCGAACAGCTTCCTCGGGCTTATCGGAACAGTGAATCAAATTTCGCACCGCGCGTCCATCAGCCGTTGATAAAGCGTATGAGTCCAAAGTAAAATCACCGCGGATTGTTCCCACATCAGAAGTTAACGGCTCTGTCCCTCCAACCAATTTTTTGACAATGCCCACAGCTTGATTTCCTTGCCAAACCATGGCAATTACCGGACCGGAAGTCATAAATTTTACCAATGCTCTTACAATATCTTTGCCATATTCAACTGGTTCGCGATCAACAACGTCGCCGGCCTCTTTTTTGCTGTTGGCCACTTTTGTTCCCTTTTCCAAAAACCAATTTTCATCTTTGTTGTAATGTTGCCAGCATTGATCTTCGGTCGGCACAACCATTTTTAAAGCGACCAATTTTAAACCGGTTCTTTCAATTCTTTTTATAATTTCTCCAATTAAACCGCGTTGCACTCCGTCCGGTTTAACCATGACATAAGTTTGTTCTTTTTTCATAAATTTTCTTAATTGAATAATAAAAGCATTATACTGAAAATTTACTTTAAAATCAAGGTCTTGCCATCGGTTTCAAAAGTGGGATTTTCCACTAAATCGGTTCTGATGGTTTCTATTTTTAAATTATCCAACCGGTTCAGAATCAAATTACTGGGATGTCCAAACGAATTTTTGCCAACGGAAATAACCGCATATTTTGGCGCAACATCCTGCAAAAAAGACATCTCACTTGAATAATGACTTCCATGATGCGCGATTTTTAACACCTCTGCCGACAAATCATAATCATTTTCCAAAAAAAATTCTTCGGTTTTGTCGGAAATATCACCGGTCAAAAGAAAATCTTGACTGCCGAGAGAAATCTTTATGATCAAAGATCCGTCATTCGGATTATTGGAAGCCACATTATTGCTCGGCCAAATTTGAATTTCCATTTCGCCAAATTGAAAACTTTGTCTATCATCAACCGCCAAAACTTGAATGTTTTTTTGTTCGCAAATTTTTTGAATTTTTTGGAATAATCGCGATTCCATCCCAACTTTGGGAATAATAACCTTGCCGACTTCTTCTCTTTCCAAAAGTTCAAAAGCGCCAACGACATGATCGTCATGCGGATGTGTCAACAACAAAAAATCAAGTTTGCTGTCAAAAAAATTCTTTTTTTTGCCAAATTCGGAAAGCACGGCGTTGTTTGGTCCGGCATCAATTAAAAAATCAAAATCATTGTAAGTCGCATAAATGGCATCGCCCTCGCCAACCGACAAAAAACTGACTTGCAAATTGTTCCACTTTGGCAAATTAAAAACAAAAAACAAGAGCAAACAAAATTCCAAGACTATAAGACCGACTGTTTTTCTTTTCATATAAATCAATTATAACTGCCATCAAAGACTTTGCCAAATCATGGCTAAGTTATTTAATTTTAGATAAATATAAAACAAATATTGACTAACCGTTATTTATATGTTAGAAATAATTGTCTCTGTTCTTTAATTTTATAAGGAGAAAAAATGTTAAAGAAAAAGAAAGTAGTTAATTCAAAAAGGGAATGTCTTTGTAAATTGGAAAACAAAATACCCAAATTTACAATGCAAAAAATTCTTGAAATTGGCACATTTTTTGACGAGCCGCAAAAAGCGGTTGAGTTGATGAAAGCCAAACTTTCTGCCGATTTTATTTTTATCGGCAGCAAAACTGTGGGAAATCTCCACAGGATCATGAAAAAGATGAAAATAAAGAGAGAAAAATTCGGACAACCCAGTCCGATATATATTCTCACAGATGAGATAGAGGAAGAAAAAAAATTCGCAGAAGAAGTGGATATTCCGGTTGGGCCGTGGCCAACGTTGACACTGGATATTTATGACGAAAAACCTATTTTCGCCAAGATGCTGGAAAGCACTCTGGCGATGCGAACTATTACAATGAAAGTAGCAGAATTATAACCTTTCTATTGCCCCATTCAATTAATGGGGCTTTTTTTTACAAAAAATAAAAGCAAACAACACAAAATAATAACTTATCAAGAAAATCAAAGGCAACCGCAAAAACAATGCGGCGTTTGGCAAAGAAGCGATTGTTTCGGCTATTTTAATGACATAAGAAAGAAAAGGAAAAACAACTATTGCCAAAACTTTTGCCAAAGGCAAAAAAATGAAGCCACACAAAAGGACAATAAATCCCAAAAACATAATCAGCGGAATCAACGGCAGAACCAAAATATTGGCTATTGGCGCGTATAACGAAAATTTGTTAAAACAAAACAAAATTAACGGAGCGGACATTATCATGGAAGCAAACGTTGAAGACAAATTTTCCGGCAAAGAAAATTTATCGGGAATAAAATATATGATTTTTTTTATTTTTTCCGACAAAGAAATCAAGCCAAGCGTTGACAAAAATGACAATTGAAAACCCAAATCAAAAAATAAAATTAACGGATTGAACAGAACCATGAGCGCGCCGACAAAAAGCAATCCGTTTAACGCATGATATTTGCGACCAAGAGTTTGACCGAACAACAAAGTCAAAGACATCAAAGACGCCCTTACAACCGAAGAACCCAAACCCGTCAAAATGGCAAAAAAACACAAAAAGACAAAAGACAAAATAAAAACTTTTTTTCTGCTCAAACCCAAATTCGGCGCCAGCATCAACCAAAAGGCAATAATCAAATTAACATTATAACCGGAAACGGCCACAATGTGAGTTATGCCGGACACGGAAAAATTCATTGTTTCTTTGCTTGATAATTCGGCAACATCGCCAATTAAAATTCCGGACAATAACGCCGATTCCGGTAGCGGCAAAATTTTATTAAAAACCGACAAACTCGCGTCTTTTAACTTATTTATCAAAAACATCGGAGAATAATTGCTACTGGCTTTTACAAATTCCATAACCGGTTTTTGACAAATAGCCAAAATCCCGTCTTTTTGTTTTTGGCGATAATAGTTCCGCACATTGACGCTGGACGGTTTTGACAAAAAACAGGAAATTTTCACTTCGTCCCCGTAAAAGAACTCATTTTCAACTTTTTCATAAACCGCAAATTCTCCATAATACCCAAAAGGTTGCAAAATCAAAGTCTGCCCGATTAAACTTTTGCGGCTGTCAACAATTTTGGCCGAAAAAAATTTATTTTGATTATAATAAAGCGCAATGGAATTTTTTTGTTTGCAAGCGGCATCAGGCAAAGAAGCGATCACAAAACCGAAGAAAAAAATCGCCAACAACCACCATGCTTTTGTTTTTGTTTTTTTCCAAGCAAAATAAAATAAAGTTGAAAAAATTAAAATTATTAGCCATTTATAAAAATTGCCGGAATAATAATTTCCGACACCGAGGGAAAAAGAAGCGACTAAAAGTTGAAAAAATTTTGAAGAAGAAAGAGACATGGAAAATTAAAAGATTGTAAGCGAATTTCACTTCAACTGATTTTTGTCCAAAACAGCGTCCGAATCAATTATAAAATTTTTTAAATGCGTCAAAAGTTGCTCGTTTTTTAATTGATTGTCTTTTTTTAAAATGGTCTCATATTGATTGACCGCGCTATTGCCAATAACCGTAAAATCGCGACTTTGCAAATAAATCTGATCCAAACATTTATTAACAGCCAAATCAGGATGTTTTTCACTCAATAAGCTGGTTCCGAAAAATTGCGGCCTTTCGTAATAGTTATCTTTTTCAATCAATTGCAAAATTGTCGGTGCGATATCAATTTGACTGCCTATTTGCGCCAATGTCCCCTTTACTTTTTCCGGCCACACAATCGCCAAAGGCAAACGATTATATTTTTGAAAATTATAAACTTTGTCTGTCCCTTTAAAATTGTAAAAGCGATGATCACCATACAAAATCACGACTGTGTTTTGAGCCAATCCGGTTCTCTCCAATTCTGAAAATAAAAATTTCAAAGCGTCATCCTCTTTTTGCAAGAAACCCAAATAATTTCGCAAAGTGTGTTTATCCAAGCTGATATTTTCCAAAATTTTTTCATCTATTTTGCCGCCAAAAGGATTAATGCTCGCATTATGAACCCTGTTTTGAAATTCAATGATTTCATCGGAGTGCGGAGAATGCGTCAAAATCGTTACGGCTTGCGCAAAAAACGGTCGCTTTTCTTTTTGCAATTCAACAACAATCTTTTCGTAAAATTCTTTATCCGCCGATCTTCTGTCAAAAAACGGCGAAAAAAATGATTTTTCAAAACCAAACTCTTCAACAAAATGATCTCTGTTCCAAAATTCAGGGACATTGGCGTGAAAAAAATATGTTGCGTAATTTTTTTCATTTTTTAATATCTCCGGCAAGCAAGAAAAATCATTCTCCAAAAATCCCGAAATTGGCCGATCCGATTTTGGCCAAAAAGAACATAACGCCGCAAATTCAGAATTAATCGTTTCGCAAGATGACGAATGGAAATCCGAAACAATCGCGTTTTCTTTCAATATTTTTTTTAAAAAAGGCATCGGCGTTTCCGTATTATCAATCGCCCAATTTTGCGTGCTTTCCAATTGAACCAACAAAATATTGGGGCGATCTATTTGCGGCCAAGTTAAAATTTTATTTTCTTTGTCAAAAGTTAAATTTCTTAATTCACTGAAATCACTTTTTGTTAATGAAAAATAATCATTATCAACGATTTGTTCTTGCTTATCAGGCAAAAGTTGACGATAAAAATTACCCCAAAATCCCAAATCAACAAGTTGATTCTTTATGTTCCACCATGTTTCTTTGGGATTATTGTATAAATATGATGACAAACCAAAAACTCCGATATTTATTAAAATAAAAAGCAAAAGCAAAATCAAAATACTGCCAAAATCGCGCCGTTTTGATTTTGAAACGAATTCAAAACCGCTGTAATTGAATAAAACCTTTTGCGCTTCTCTCATTGAAAACCGGCGGAACAAAAAAAGATTGACACAACAAGCAAAAAAAATCGCGCCGGCCAATAAATACAATTTAACCGGCACCAAAAAATAAAACTTCCGCAAATCGGCCAACATTATCCAATTAAATCCTCCGCCAGAGGTCAATGAAAAATCCAAAAAATTATTAAAAACTTTGTAATAAGCGAAATTAACCAAACTTACAAAATACGTAATGGCGATAAATAAATAGTTCATCAAACTCCAAAACCAATTTCGCCAAAGACTGAACAGCAAAATAACGCTCATGGTTGTTGTGGCGATAAAAAACAAATGAAGCAATGTCAAAGAAAAATCCAACAAAGCAAAATAAATATAATAAAAAATAACATTTAAAGAAAAAAGCAAACAAAAAAATATTGGAGCCAACAATTTCTTATTTTTCATTTTTATTTTTATTTTCTAAAAATTTTTTTTATAAAATTGTAAACACCGAATTTAAACGGTTGGTAAACCTTTTCATAAGTGCCCAAATATTCGGTAATTTCCGCTTCGGGCGAAAAACCCATTTTGAATCTGGTGAATCCGGACCAATTTTGCTCGCGTCCGATGGAATTTTTTGGCGCGGCACCCCAAAAATCATAAAACCAATAACCGGCCGACTTGGCAATTTTTATTGCTTCAAATTGCAATAAATGAGGCGCCATAATTTCGCGAAAATCATAATCGGACGCGCCGTAAAGATAAATCGCCGTATCTCCCCAAAAAATCATAATATTGGCGGCGATTATTTTGTTTTCAAATTCAGCCAAATATAATTTGGCAAATGGTAAACGCAACAGATCGGAAAAATATTTTTTGCCATACATTTTTATTTTTTGCCGGCTTTCGGTTTTCGTCAAAAGTTGAAAAAAATCATTAACCTGGTCATTATCAACAAAAACGCGCACGCCTCTCTTTTCCGCCAAACGAATGTTATATCTGGTTTTGGCATGCATGTTCTTTTGCAAAGTTTCCAAATCTTGGCGCAAATCCAATATCAACGTATGCCGAGGTTGAATGTCCTCCTCGGTTTTACCAAAATTCAAATCAATCAAAGTTTTCGACCAAACCTTTTCTTGCGAAAAAACATCCAATTTAAAACTCCACGCCTTTTGCTCCGCCGCTAAACGACTCATTTCGCGATCAATAAGTTCAAAAATTTCTTTTTTATTGATAAAAAAATTATCGGCAATTACCGGACCGCGCGGACAATATAAAATTTTCGCGCCAACTTTCAACGTTTGCGGATAAACAAAAAACAAAGAGACTATTTTTTCGCCCTCTTTAATTTCATAACGCCAAACTTGGCCATAACGTTTTTCACAAAATTCCGACCATTCAAAAGTCTGCAAAAAATTACCCATGGTGGAATTTCGCACAAAGTCATTCCAAATTTCTTTATTTTTATTTGCCAATAAATTTATTTTCATTGTTTTAATATTTTTAAGCCCAAACGGACTTTCTCGGCGAGAGTGAGGTTACGATCTATTTGACGCAAAGCGTCGCGCGCCGCATTTTGGTTGAAACCGAGAGAAAGAATCGCTTCCATAAAATCAGCATCCTCATCCAATTCAACTTTGGTTTTTATTTGACCAATTTCGACGGACGCTTCAACCTTATTTTTTAATTCCAAAACAATTCGTTCGGCCGTTTTGCCGCCAACGCCGGAAACTTTTTTAAAAATGGAAGCGTCGCCAGACAAAATCGAGGAAATCAAAGCCTCGCGATCACCGGCGCCAAAAACATTAAGCGCGGTTTTTGGTCCAACTCCGGAAACAGTCAAAAGCTGTTCAAAAAATTTCAAATCAGCAACATTTAAAAAGCCAAAAAGCGTATTTTGATCCTCGCGAATGTGCTGATAAAGAAAAAGTTCAACTTCCTTTTTATTTTTCATTTCAAACAAAACAGACTCCGGACAAAAAACTTTGTAGCCGAGTCCGTTGTTTTCAATAATTCCATAACCGTCGTCAAGATATTTTGGGGATCCTTTGAGATAGGAGATCATGGGAGTTTATAAACTTTAAGAACTTTATTAACTTTTTAAATCATTTCAATTTTACCACATTTTTCCGTTTAAGACTAATTTTGGCGCTAAAAAAACCGCCCGTTGGCGGTTAATTTCTTATTTTTTACACAAAAACAGGTCCACTCTCTTTTCAAATTCGGCAACTTCTTTTTCCATCACTTGTAACCTGTTCCTCATATTAGCAAGCATGCTGGCTCTATTAATTTTTCTATTTTCCAAATAATTTTCAATCAAAGATCTGGAACATTCTTGATAATTTGACAAATAAATTGCCGGAAATCTAATTATTTCCGGATAAATTTCAAAAGCAATTGCGTATATCCATTCATCCGAAAAATCCACCAATTGAAAAAAAGCTGGCCCAACGGGAAAGACTGGATTATCTCGTGAAAAATACATGCCGATTTTCAAATCTTTAACTTTCATATTAAACTCCTTGTTTTTCTAAAAATTCCAACACACGATTTTCATAATTCTCAAAATAATTCCGAACTTCTTCAAGCAGTCTTTTCTTTTGTTCTATTTCAATTTCAATCTTTTGCATGTTTCTCGCATTTGCTTTTTGTTCTTCGGCAAAAAAAGCTTTCAGCTCATTATAGGTACACTCAAAAATGCCAAAGTCCAGACGATTGTCATAATTGTTAAAATGAATGGTTGCTGGTTTCAAAAGATAAGAATAAGGGAAATGGTAAAAACCGTCTGTGTCCATGGTAACAATCTTTGCCGGATACGCCAAACAGCTATAATCACACAATTTGATATCGCCTGAAAAATATACGACCCAAATCAACATGCCGACTTTTAAATTTTTCTTATTCAGCTTTTTTCTTTTTATCAAAACACCAGTTCCATGCAACGTCACTCTCCAACAAAATATGCCCTCGGCAATTTCTTTTTTTGAAAGCATCCAAACCTCCTGTTAAATTATCAAAGAACCACTTTATCAAAAAACAAATTTCAATCTATCATCTTTTGCCGCATTTGTCAATCTTTACTCTTCGCAACAATGAATTAACCGGACAAATTTCAAATACTTCCAAATAAACACAAACATTTTGTCCGCCATGAACTTCGGTCAATGAGTTGCCTTTTAAATCAAATATTTCTTTTATTTTTAAATTTAAATTAGGCAAATTCGGACGAACGATTTCAATTTTATCTCCGACAAAAAGCTGATTATGGACTAAAATTTTGGTTAAAATATTTTTTGAAAATTTTGTTTTCTCTCTTTTCACAACCTGTCCGCAAAATTCATAGCCACATTCTTCATGACTTGATTCTGTTCGTTGTTCAACTTTATCACGACCAAAAGCAAAGCCTAACGTGAATCCCCTGTTTTGCGATTTTTTCAATTCATCAACAAAATATTTATTTTTTTTATTTCTTTCCGCGGAAGTAATTTTCTTTTTTAACAGATCAATGGCTTCGCGATAAACTTTAACCGTATTGCCAACATAATAAACGCTTTTGGCACGACCTTCAATTTTGATGGAATCAATTCCGACTTTTTTCAATTCTTCCAAATGTTCAACCAAACAAAGATCTTTGGAATTCATCAAATAAGTGCCATGCCTATCTTCATCTATTGGAAAAAAATTTTGCGGTCGTTGTTTTTCTTCAAGAAACACATTGTAATTCCAACGACACGGTTGTGTGCAATCACCAAGATTGGCCGAGCGATCATTGAAATATTTTGACAAATAACACCGACCGGAATATGAAAGACACATCGCGCCATGAACAAAATATTCCAGTTCCAATTTTGGCACAAATTTTTTTATTTCTTTTATTTCCTTAATTGAAACTTCTCTGCCGAGAATAATTCTTTTGACACCATTTTCAAACCAAAATTTGGCGGCGAATTTATTGGTGCAGTTGGCTTGGGTGGAAAGATGAACCGCGGACGTTGGCCAAACTTTTTTTAAAATTTTTAAAACACCCGGATCAGAAACAATGACTGCATCCGGTTTAATTTTTTTTAATTGTTTAAAAAATTTTTCCAACTTTTTTAAATGAAAATTATGCGCCAAAATATTGGTCGTCACATATAATTTTTTTTCGCATTTTTGAGTAATTTCTCGGGCTTTTTTCAAATCGTTCAAGCTAAAATCATTGATTCTAACACGCAACGAAAAATCGGGCACACCGCAATAAACAGCATCTGCGCCAAAAGTTAAGGCTATTTTGAGTTTTTCCAAATTGCCGGCAGGGGACAACAATTCCATATTTTTTCTCTAAATTTAAATATTATAAATTAATTTTAACAATTTTTTTTAAATAGTCAAACAGCGCCCAAAAACATTTGACAAAAAAGCGACTTCAAGATATAATTAGCAAAAGTCCTTTGAAAATCAATGTTTTGGGAGGATACCATGGAAACTCTGTCTTTGGTTACGCATGAATCGCCCGACGCTGACGCCAATGCGGCTATTTTTGTTTATTTAAAAGCCGTTGGCATTGATGTTTGGGATGTCATATTAAACCGCATTAACACGCAAATTGTTTTTGTGCCACATGGCGAAAGATGGCTCCAAAAAAATGAAAATGAAAAAGTTCTTCATTTTGATACCGGTGGCCTTTGCGATTATATTAGTAATTTTGATCATCACGGCCCGGCCGAAAACGAGCCCAGCGCCACGCAAGCGGTTGCTAATGCTTTTCCCTTTTTGCAAAAAGACAAAGCAATAATGAAACTTTGCGAAAGAATCAATGAAATTGATTCCGGCGGACGAGTAAGAAAAAAGCAAACTGATTATAGCGCCAAAGAGCAGACCAATCTGATTAATTTGGCCAAGAAATTCAATAGTGAAAAAAGACGCGACGTAAAAGTTTTTGTCGTCAAACAAAAAGAGCTTCAAGATTATCTTGAAATAATGAGCAATTTTGAACTTGAAAATGATGAAATAAGCTCATTGGATAAAATGAATTTCGGTTTGATTAGCTTGGAAACTTGGTATCAAAAACAAAACGGTCAACTTGATCAAATTCCCAAATGGGACTCCCCTGAAGGCCAGCTTTTTCTTCGTTGTTTGTATGTTTTTGTAAAAATGCAAGTGGAAAACAAGACTCCATACGATTATTACAAAAATGAAATTATCAATCTTTGTTACGAAGCCAAATTTGGCGACAAACAAAATATTGGGTTGAATACTCTGCTTTGGCAGAATAAAAATCATCCCCGACACGGAAAATTATTTTCAATTATCGCCAAATTTTGCAATTTATACTGTTCGCCTGCCGGCAGAATAGACACTGACGTTGAATTTTTTGCCCAACACATGAAAAAACTGATTAAATCCGAAGATTTGGAAATCGTTTCGCTTTATCCCGGACCATGGTCCATTCTGCGATTATTCCCTGACATCGGTCAAATCCCCATGCTTACGTTAATACGCTATTTGCTCGGTTGTTTCAAAAGCTGGAGTAACAAAATTATTGGCAATGATAAAATCGCGGAACTTTTGGGCCAAAATCAAATTGTCAAAATAAATGGCGTAAAAACCTTGCTTTTGCCGGAAACAACCATCCGTAGCGGATATTTGCGCTATAAATTGCGGCGACACAGAGGAAATATTGGCGTTGATCTCATTATCTCCAAACACCTTTGGCCCAAAAGCGGCAAAACCAATTTGGCCATCACCAAACTCACATCCATTGATGATAAGTGGGAAATCAATGGATTTACTGAACTTGTCAACGAAATAATTTCCGAAGTCGGCGAAGATAAATCGCCTTTTTTGCACAGCGAAAAATTTGTCATTTATGCGGAAGAAATTATCGCTTTTGACAAATTGGTTGACTTGGCGCAAAAAACGATTTACTTTTTGCCCAAAATAGAAAAAACAGTCCTCGTTAATAACGAAGGCTGTTAAATAAAAAGGAGCGAACCTCAACGCGGGTTGCTCCTTTTTTTGTTTAAATTTTCGGCAAGGTTTTTATTTTTCTACAAAAGGAAACAGCCAAAAACAAAATCGGCAAACTGCACAGCCAAACTATTTTATAAGAAAAATAATCTGACAAAACCGCAAAACAAAACCACCCGACGGCCATAAAAATTTTCATAATCATTTCAGCAAAAGAACCTATGGTGGCGCGCACTTGGCCGGGTATATTTTCTTGCAACAGCGCTTTTCTGGTCGGAGCAAAAATTCCTCTACCTATTTCTTGCAACAAAAAGAAAAGCAAAATAAACCAACCGTTGTCAAAATAAATCATCGGCAACAAACAAAAAACAATCAACAAATTGGCGAATTGCAAAAGCTGCGCGCCAATGAATTTCTTTTCAATCAAAAAATAAACAACCAACAAACCGAAAAACTCAAAAAGTTTTACGCCGATCCACGCCGGTCCGATAATTTCCGGACCGAGTTTATCCGCCAAAACCAAAGACCACTGCAAATTCAAAGCTTGACAAGCCATGGCCATAAAAGACATGGAAAGAATAATTCGCCAAACGATTTTCTTTTGACAACCAAAGCGCCAACTGTCAACAATAATTTTTTTGAAACTCTTTTGCAAAGTTAAATCGCTTTTCACAAAATAATTTTCCGACAACATAAACAATGACAGCAAAGCCAAAAAGCCCAAGCCAAGAGCGGAAAAAAGAAAAGCCAGATGATAATCAATCAACCCGAGATAAGCGCCAAAAAAGCCGCTCAAACCGGATGCCAAGCGCAAGGCTATTTCTCCGAGGGAAAAATTTTTTGTCAAATTGCCTTTGTGTTGGTAATAGTCCAAACTATCTTTTAACCAAGCATCCAACGCGCCGGAAATAAAACTTTGTCCAAAAGCCAAAGTCATTTCCGCGGTTAAACATGACCAAAAACAAAAACTGAAACCATAAAACAAATATGCCACCGCGCAAATTAATAAACCAAACAAAATAGAAATTCTCCGACCAAACAAATCGGCAATCACTCCGGTTGGAAATTCAAAAACAAAACAAGCCACAAAATAAGCTCCGTTCAAAAAAGCGATTTCCGACATGGTCAAACCGATTTTTAACCAAAACAAAACAATAATCGCATGGCAAGCAGCCGAAAAAAAACTGTCCAAAAAATTAAAAACCACGAAATTGCGCAAGATTCTTTTTCCCATGCTTATTCCCCATCCATATTTTGTAAAGAACATTCAGTTGGCAAAAACAAAAACGTTCGGCTCAACTGACCGAACGCATTATTTAGAAGCGTGATTTTTATTTAAAAATTCATCTTAAATAATAATTTCGGTCAATTGAGAAAACAAAACAATAGGTATCTACATTGGCGATACCCAAGGTTTTCTTGGACCAGAAATTAAAATTTAGATTAGGCATAATAATTAGTTTAAGTAGTGAGTGGTGATTAGGGCGTGAACTCACAGTCCCAAAGGGACGGACTCACTACTCACTATTATTTATGTCGTTAAATTAGCAAAAACATTACACCGCAACAAAAATCTTCGCTAATTTTAAACGAAACGCAAAAATCAATCCCTGCCGAAATTTATTTCCAAAAAAGAGTTAAGGCTGGCCAAGATTTCGCGCAAATTGTATTTTTTTTGAAAAACATAACCGCGATCAATAGCCGGCACGCCAAAAGCATCCAACCCCAACGAATTGCATAGATAAAGGGCGCGGCGCAAATGGTATTTTTGCGTTACCAAAATGACTTTTGACAAATTGAAATTATTTTTCACATTGGCGCATGAAGCAAAACTGTCCAAACCAAAATCATCTTCCAACAAAACATTTTCCGGTAAACCGAATTCCAAAGCCATTTGCTTCATGGCCGCGACTTCTTGGTGATTTTCGCTTGAATTATCTCCGCTTAAAATCAAAGTTTTTACTTTGCCGTCTTGGTAAAGCTGTATCGCGGTTTTTAATCTATCAGCCAAAATATCGCTGGGCAATCCACCTTTTTTTAAACCTGCGCCAAAAACCAACGCGACATTATAATCATCAAGATCTTTGGCAAAAATTATTTTATTAAAATATCTCAATTGAACAAAGGCGACAATTCCTATAAAAATCAGCATTATAAAAATAATAAAATACAAAAAATATTTATATTTTATTTTTTTCTTTTTTTTTGTTTGATTATTCAAATCAATACCGAGATCCATAGTGAAAATTTTTGTCATCTCTATCGGAGTTGAGAGATCTGTCTTAAAAAAAATTATTTTAAAACAGATTTCTCCCTATCATCCGATAGGGCAAGCCACTATGGTCGAAATGACAAATTAGTGAGGTTGGGGATGACAAAAACAAGGAAGTCAAAATGACAATTTTTAAATCGCTCTCGCGGCGATAATCCCAGTAGCGGCCGCGCCGGTGATACAACCGCTCAATCCCGCGCCATCGCCGGCAACATACAAATTTCTTATTTTTGTTTGCAAATTTTTGTCGGTTTTTATTTTTGACGATCTTAGTTTAATTTCCGGAGCGTAAAGAAGCGTGTGTGAAGACGCGATGCCTGGCAAAACTTGATCCAACTGACGCAAACCTTCAATAATATTGGTGACAATGCGATGAGGCAAAGCCATAGAAATATCCCCCGGCGTCACCTCGCGCAATGTCGGAAAAACAAAACCGGAATTTATTCTGGACCAAGTGCTACGACGGCCTTTTTCCAAATCAGCGAATCTCTGCAAAATCGGTTTTCCTCCGCCAATCGTATTTGCCAATTTGGCGATGGATTTGCCATAATCAATGGTATTTTCCACCGGCTCCGTAAGTTGCACTTCGGAAACAAAAGCGAAATTTGAATTGATGGAATTATGATCCGAATTGCTGTGGCCGTTGACACAAACAAAATCCTCATAATTTTCCGCGGCCACATAACCGTTTGGACATGGACAAAAAGTCCTGATAACATCATCAAAAGTTGGCGTTCGCATCATAAAAACAGTTTCATACATCAAATCAGCGTGTTTTTTTAAAACAGCCTGCAAAAATTCCACGCGAACGCCGATCTCCACTTTTTCATATGTAAAGCCGAGATTATATTTACTGGAAAGTTTTTGCAACCAATGCGCATTGACTCTGCCTGGAGCCAATAAAACTTTTTCCGCTAAATAACTCTCGCCGGTTGAATCCAGCACGCCTTTTACAATTTCATTTTCAACAATAATATCAACAATTTCCGTTTTTGGAAAAATTTTCACTCCGCGAGAAATTAAAAAATCTTCAAACCTCTCAATTATTTTTGGCAATTTGTCCGAGCCGACATGTCGCGCTTTGCGAATAAAAAGTTTGACGCTTTTTTTGGCCGCTTCGTCAACCAACTGTTGCGTTTGTTCCAAATTTTTTGGATAATATTCCGCATTAACGCCAAAATCAGTAAACACTTCATCAATATAATTTAAAATTTCTTGATATTCATTTTCATGAAAAAGATGCAACATTTTTTCATGACTCAAAACAGGTGTGTAATGTAATTTTCCATCGGAAAAAGTCCCCGCTCCACCAACTCCGCACATTACCTCATGACGAGCGCGATGGCGAATTAAATTTCCTTGCTCAAGCAAGGCGATTTTCAATTCAGGCCGTTTTTTTATCAATTCATAAGACGCAAAAATTCCGGCCGGACCGGCACCAACAATAATGACATCAAAGTTTGGCATAGTGGTATGTTAAGTAGTGAGTGGTGAGTTCAAAAAACTCACTACTCACAGTGCTTATTTTTCTCATTTCTCAACTCCTTTATCCTATCATAAATTTTTGTAAAAAAAAACGGGGAGCCAGTCTTGCTGAACTCCCCAAAAAACTATACTAAATTATGTGCTTCTTATCATATCGCATCGTTCTATAACCCCCCTCAATCAACAAGACTTTAAATTTTAAGGGACTGTCCTCCCCGTCATTTTCTACTGTCACCACCTTTTCCCCTGCTCTTATCCAACTGGCATGACCAAAACAAATATTCGGAAACATTTCCCTAAATCTCCTTTTGTCTACACTGTATTTTTTTCTTTTGTCATCCCATTTTAATATCTCAAATAATCTTCCATATGAGAAAATTTCGTTCAGCCATAAGGATAAATCAACATATCCGTCCTCGTTCAAATATTCCCCCTCCTTAATTTGAAACTCCCCAAAATTTTCATTAAAAAAATTTATTACCACTCTCATTCTTTTCTCCTTTGTCAGCCTCAAGCTGACTTTACAGTAAAGAAACAAAATAATTGAGTGTTTTTTTAGGAGAACACTCAAAACTCCAAAACTAATCTATTTCATACACCCCAAATCGGAACCTTGCCCGAGCCACCTCTTCCGAGGTGTACTCATGGCGTCCCTCCAGACGAGGGAGCCCCGAGATCCCCATAACAATCAGGGAATCTCCCGGTTCCAGCGCCACGATTGGCGCCTTCTCCGGAATCGGGACATCAATCCCGAATCGGTCTCTCATCACGGCGATAGACGCCGCGTGAGAGGGGTTGAGACAGGGGACGACCCCTGCCTTGACCATTTCTCTGACCTTCTCGGCGCTAACATCGCGCCGAGAAATTAAAATTTTTCCCACCGGAAACATTGAGTCCGCGATCGCGAACCCAAAATAAATTTTCCCCATGTCCTCCTCCATTACCCGGATACCGCCGGGCACGGTTAATTGACATTAAAGAACGCTTAATATTAGCACGTTTTTTTTAAATTTGTCAACCCACTAAAATATCTCGTAAATTTAAACACTTTTTAATATATTCTTTCAAAACTTTGACAAAAAAACAGCCATCAGCTGTTTTTTTGATTATTTCTCGTAAAAAACAAATTAGCTTAATTGCACTTTTATTTTCTCACCTTCCACTTCCAGCTCCTTTTCCGCATCACCAACTTTAATTTCAGAAAGCAAAGTGGCTGACTTTAATTTTTCTGACAAAACTTTATCCGCAAAAAGTTTTTGCAAAATTTCTGAATCAGTTGAATAAGTTAAAACTACTTTATCTGAAATCGTTAAATTTTGATTCTTGCGCAAGTTGTTTATTTGTCTGGTTAAATCACGAAGCACGCCTTCCATTTTTAATTCTTCATCAATGGCCACATCCAACCAAACTTTTGTTGCACCATTTTCTTTTGTGACAAACAAACCATCAGGATTTTCTTTTTCCAAATATTCCGCTTCCCAAACATTCAATTCTTCGGCCAGAATTTTCTCATATTCCGACAAAAACTGCTTGCCTTGATAATAAACCCGGCGCAAAGGCTGACGAACTTTTATTTTTGCCTCATCACGCGCGGACAAACCCAACTCCACCACTTGACGCAACAAATCCATGTCTTTTTGCAAATCCAAATCCACCAAATCATCATCAAATTTCGGCCAATCAGCAAGATGAACCGATTCCAACTTGCCTCCAACGCGACGATAAAAACTTTCCGCGGCAAATGGCATAAACGGCGCCATCAATCGGCTGGTCGTTTCTATCACAAAAGACAAAACAGTCTCGGCTTGATCCCGATCATTGCCTTGATTTTTAAAACGATCGCGACTGCGTCGGACATACCAATTTGACAGTTCATCAATAAATTCAATGATCGCGCGACCGGATTCAAAAACATGATAATTTTCCAATTCATTGGTGACTTTTTGAATCAATAAATTCAATTTGCTGATAATCCACTGATCCAAAATATTATCGCTCTTTGTTTTCATCTTTTTGTCCGTGCGATACATTTCATAAAAATTAACCACATTGCCAAACAACATCACTGACTTGCGCAAAATTTCAGCCACATCTTTTTCATCAAAATTTTTTGGATCGCCCGGTTGATTGACCGTAAAAAGATGCAAACGCAAAGCGTCTATGCCGTATTTATCCGCAATCATCCATGGATCAATGACATTGCCTTTGGATTTGCTCATTTTTTTGCCTTCTTTGTCGCGAATATGTCCAAGGCAAATGACATTTTGATATGGCGTGCCCTTTTCCAATAATGTGGAAACGGCAAGCAATGTATAAAACCAACCCCGAGTTTGATCAATCGCTTCGGAAATATATTCCGCCGGAAATTGAATATTTTTATCAATCAAATCTTTATTTTCAAATGGATAATGATGTTGCGCAAAAGGCATGGCTCCGGAATCAAACCAGCAATCAAAAACATCCGGAGTTCTTTTCATGGTGCCACCGCAAGAACATTGATAAGTCAAATCATCAATAAACGGACGATGAACATCAACTTCTCCGCTTTTATTTTTTGGCAAAGAACCACTTTTCTGTTCCAATTCCGCAAAACTGCCAATAACCTCGGTCTGCGCGCATTTATCGCACTGCCAAATCGGAATCGGCGTTCCCCAATATCGTTGACGACTGATTGACCAATCATTGATATTTTTTAACCATTCGCCAAAACGACCGCTTTTGATATGCTCCGGAACCCAATTTATTTTTTTGTTATTTTTCAAAAGTTCGTCCCTTTTGGCGGAAACTTTGATAAACCAAGAATCTTTGGCGTAATAAAGGAGCGGAGTGTCGCAACGCCAGCAAAAAGGATAATCATGCGCATATAACATTTCTCCAAACAATAAATTTCTGTCTTTTAAATCGGCAATAATTTCTTTTTCCACTTCTTTGTTTTTGACAAATTTTCCGGCCCATTTTTTTACGGAGTCCTTAAATTTTCCGGCTTCATCAACGGTATGCACAAACGGTAAATCATATTTTTTGCCAAAATTAAAATCATCTTCGCCATACATTACGGCCGTGTGCACAATTCCGGTTCCATCAACCGTTGTCACAAAATCAGCCAAATCAACATACCACGCTTTCTTTTCTCCCGGATCCAAATAACCGGAAAAAAGCGGCTCATACTCCATCCCTCGCAATTTATCACCGCTAAATTCTTCAATTATGGTAAAATTGTCTTTTAAAACTTTTACCAATAAATTTTTTGCCAAAATAAATTTTTCACCCTGATATTCAACTTTTGCATAATTAATATCAGCGCCAACGGCCAAAGCCACATTGCCCGGCAAAGTCCACGGTGTAGTTGTCCAACTCAATAAATATGTTTTATCTTGATTTTTTACTTTGAATTTCATGAAAACTGAATTTTCCTCAACATTTTTGTAGCCTTGGGCGACCTCATGACTGGAAAGAGCCGTGCCACAACGCGGACATTGCGGGACAACTTTGTATCCGCTATAAAGCAAACCATTTTGTTCAATTTCTTTTAAAATCCACCACAAAGATTCAATATAATTATTATCATAAGTAATGTATGGATTATCCAAATCCAACCAAAAACCAATTCGGCGAGTCAAATCTTCCCAATCTTTTTTGTATTGCCAAACGCTTTCTTTACATTTTTGATTGAACTCTTCTATGCCGAATTTCTCAATATCGGGTTTGCCAGAAATACCAATAGCTTTTTCCACTTGCAATTCCACGGGTAAACCATGCGTGTCCCAGCCGGCCTTGCGCGCCACATGATAACCTTGCATTGTGCGAAAACGACAAACAACATCCTTAAAAGATCTCGCCAAAACGTGATGAATTCCCGGCCGCCCGTTGGCCGTTGGCGGACCTTCAAAAAAAACAAAATTTCCTTTTGGGGAATCTTTGGTCAAAGTTTTTTCAAAAATTTTATTTTCTTGCCATGATTCAATAATTTTTTCTTCGTTGAGTGCAAATTGTGATTTTTCCATATGCTTAAATTATAAAATTCTTAAAGTTAAAAAAATTACTCATCAAACCGTTGTTAAAATCCTTGGTGGATCTGTGCGGTCTTGAACCGCAGACCTCTGCAATGTGAATGCAGCGCTCTAACCAACTGAGCTACAGATCCTCAAAGAAAAAATTATTTGTAATTTACGATAAAATCTTAGCAATAATTTTGCAAAAAGTCAAAAACAAAAATTCACTGAATTACCCGCTTTTTTAAACAAAAAATCTCTATTGCTAGAGATTTTTGTTTTTATTTTTGTCCCCCATCCCAAAAGGGAATATCCGATTTATGATTTTTTCTTTAACCTTTTATTTTTGATATTTTCAATGATTCTAATAATTTTTGACTTCCCGCCAAAAATCGTCAACTGGTCAAAAAGAATGGTCCAAGCGCTTACTTGAAAAGAGCTCCACCATGATCCGATCAACACAAACATGGCCAAAACCATGGTTATAAGTAAAGAAGAAGCGATCATGGCGCCGATTTTGACTCCGGCCACGGCAAATAAGAAATACAAAACCAAAAAAGGCGAAGCCGCGACAAAGGTTGCGACGCAAAAAACTATTAAAAAAACAAAATTAACAATAAATAAAATCATGGCCATTTCCAAATTGACAATCAAATGTTTTTTGAACAATTCAAATGCAGAAGTCAAAGCTTTTATAATCTTGCAATTTCGCAAAACAACATAAGCCGTTCCGTAAATGGTAATAAAATAAATTATCAAACCGATAATGAAAAAAATTAAAAATGAGACAATGTAAATTATCATGTTTAAAAGAGCGCTTGGCGCAACAATCAAAGAAACCAAGTACGCCAAAAAAATCAACAAACTCAAAAGAAAAATTTTTGTAAAAACATTTAAACCGAAGATACGCCAAAAATGACCGCGACCGACTTTTAGACAATCTCGCCAATTGGTTTTTTTGCCAGTATCAATTTCAATCAAGCCGTAAATCAAGGAACCTTGAGCGATAATGCCAACGGCAAAAAGCAAAGCCAAAAAACAAACAATGAATAAAATTGAAAAAAACATGCTCCCGATCATTGTCGCGTCAGCCTGCCAAATTTTGGCGATATTGGCAAACGTCAAATATGAAAAAATTCCGCTGGCCGAATATTCACGCATCGTATCAAAAATCGTATAACCGCTCTCTATATTGCTAAAACCGCGAAACAACGACTGATAGACACTGCCATTGCCAACAATGGCCGCAAAAAGGCCAAGCGCCCACAACCACTTATTATGCCAAGAAATAAGCCACGCTCTTTTTAAAATTTTTCGGTAAAAAAATTCCATAAATTTTATTTTTAATTTCTGGAAATATTATACCACAAAATATTAAGAATAAAAAAAATGAGGGTGAGTAAATGAGCCTGCCGACAGGCAGATAGTGATTTTTAATCTCACCTACTCACTTATTCACCACTCACTTCTCACTAACTTTTTTTATTTCATCAATTCGTTAAATTCTTCTTTTTCCACGGTTTCTTTTTCCAATAATACGGCCACCAATTTATCAATTTTAATTTTATTTTCACCGATTAATTTTTCCGCGCGCAACGCCGCATCCTTGATTAATTTATCAATTTCCAAATCAATCAATTCCGCGGTTTTTTCACTGTAATTTCTTTTTTCATTAAAATCTCTTCCAAGAAAAACCATTTCTTCTTTTTCGCCGTAAATTCTCGGCGCCAATTGTTCGCTCATGCCAAATCTGGTAATCAAACTTCTAGCCAAATCAGTGGCTCTCTGCAAATCATTTGACGAACCGGTGGTAACCTCGCCAAAGGTCATTTTTTCAGCCACGTGTCCGGCCAACAAAACAGCCAATTCAGCCAAATAATCAGACTTATTATGCATATACTTGTCCGTTTCCGGCAGGTTCATCGTGTATCCGGCCGCTCGTCCACGCGAAATTATAGAAATCTTGTGCACTGGATCAGCTTTTGGCAAAAGATGCGAAACCAAAGCATGTCCGGCTTCATGCACAGCCGTTACTTTTTTTTCTTCGGCCGATAAAATATGACTTTTTCTTTCTGGTCCAAGCATTACTTTTTCTATACTTTCAATCAATTCGGCTTGGCTTATTTTACTTTTATTTCGTCTGGCGGCCAAAATCGCGGATTCGTTAACCAAATTAGCCAAATCAGCTCCGGAAAAACCAGGAGTTCTTTCTGCCAAAAGTCTTAAGTTGACTTCTTCTTCCAATGGTTTTTTCTTGCTGTGAACTTTTAAAATTTCTTCGCGATCATTAATATCAGGCGGATCCAAAATCACGCGTCTGTCAAAACGTCCAGGTCTAAGCAACGCCGGATCAAGAACATCTGGTCTATTGGTGGCCGCCATAACAATAACATTAACATTCGGCTCAAAACCATCCATTTCCACCAAAATTTGATTTAAAGTTTGTTCTCTTTCATCGTGAGAACCGCCCAACCCAGCGCCGCGTTGACGACCGACCGCATCTATTTCATCAATAAAAACAATGCACGGAGAGTTCTTTTTTGCTTTGGTGAATAAATCACGCACGCGACTGGCTCCCACGCCGACAAACATTTCCACAAATTCCGAGCCGGAAATGGAAAAAAACGGCACCTTGGCTTCTCCGGCCACAGCTTTGGCTAACATTGTTTTGCCGGTTCCCGGAGATCCCATCAACAAAACACCTTTGGGAATTTTTGCGCCCAAAGCCACAAATTTTTTCGGTTCTTTTAAAAATTCAACTATTTCTTTTAATTCTTCTTTTGCTTCTTTCACTCCGGCAACATCATTAAAAGTTATTTTATCTTTGCCAGTATTTTTTATTTGTCGCGCGCCGGATTGTCCAAAACTCATGGCTTTGGAATTGGCCCCCTGCACCGAACGAAACATATACCAAAGAAAAACACCAACCAAAAGAATCGGAATAACAATCGGCAACAAAGAGCCGGCCCAATAATTAAAAGCCGATTCAGTCTTGATTTCCAATCCGAATTTCAATTTTTTGGCATTGTCAACTCCATAATCACTCAATATCTGCCCCACGGTTTCATTTGATTCTTTTGTCAATCGTTGTTTTGTCCCGTCAGTCAACGTAAGTGTCAATAAGTTTCCATCAACCTGAATTTTTTGCACTTGCTCATTGTTGATCGCTTGAATCATTTTTGGCAAATCAATGTTTTCAACTTTATCTCCAGAAACATTGTATAAACTGAAAATACTGCCGATAAAAATAAATACGGCGACAAAAATCAAAATGTTTTTGAACAAATTATTTTTCATAATTTTCTTTAATGATTCGGTCTTTTTTATTTTTACTCGCTTTTTTCTTCCGCAGTTTGATTTTCCGAATTTTCATTTTCAACATTGTTTTCTTTTGCCAAATAAGCGGCATATCCGGTTCCGGCCGGTATAAGACGACCAATAATAACATTTTCTTTTAATCCTTGCAGATGGTCAATGCGCCCGGTAACCGCGGCATTGATCAAAACTTTAGCCGTTTCTTGGAATGAAGACGCGGACAAGAAGCTATTGGTAGATAGAGAAACCTTGGAAATACCCAAAAATATTTCTTCGGCTTGAGCCGGCTTTTCGCCCGGCAACAATGACGCGTTGGCCGTTTCCAAAGCCGATTTTTCAACTATTTCACCTTCCAACAAACTGGTGTCCCCTGAATCGGTGATATAAACGCGGCTAAACATTTGACGAGCAATAATTTCAATGTGTTTATCATTAAGTTTTTGACCTTGTGAGGAATAAATATATTGAATTTCTTTTAAAACATATTCCTGAACGGCATTGCGACCGCGAAGTCTGTAAAGTTGATTCAATTCAATATGTCCTTCGGTAAGTTGCGCACCTTTTTCCACAACATCGCCATCTTTTACCCAAAGAACAGTACCCGGCGGAATCAAATATTCTTTTGACTTTTGCGAATCATTAAAAACGCGCAAATTATTTCCCGACAAAAACACTTGACCGGAAAAAGGAGCTTTGGTTTTCACTTTTTCTGAAGAAATAAACAGCACCTCACCTTCTTTGACAAATTCATTTTCCTTGACTTTTACTTTTGCTCCTTCGGGAATCAAAAAATTTTTTTCACTCAAATCATCATAACTGATTTTCAAAACTCTTTGTCCAAATGATGTTTTGGCGACAAAAACGCCTTTTGGCCCGGAAATTGTTCTGGCTTGTTCCTCTATGGAAACAACGCCACCGACTTCCGCCAACATCGCGCGCTTTTTTGGCGGTCTGGCTTCAAAGACTTCTTCCACGCGTGGCAAACCTTGCGTGATGTCTCCACCGCCGGCCACACCTCCAGTATGAAATGTTCTCATGGTTAACTGGGTTCCAGGTTCACCAATTGATTGCGCGGCGATTATACCAACGGCCGTGCCTGTTTCCACCGGTTTGTTGTAAGCCAAATCAAAACCATAGCATTTTTTACAAACGCCGTGCACCAATTTGCATGTCAAAAGCGACCTTATTTTTATTGATTTAATTTTTCCTTTTTCCATTTTTCTGGCCACTTCTTCGGTAATCAACTCACCGGAAGAAACATAAACCTCGCCGGTTTCTTCATCTTTGACTTCATCTATCACGTGTCTACCGATAACCCGATCAACAAAATTCAACCCCATTTTATCGCTTTCTTCTTTGGTAATAACTCTGCCGACAGTATCTCCGCAATCATCCTCTCTGATAACAATGTCTTGCGCCACATCCACCAAACGACGAGTTAAATAACCGGCATTGGCCGTGCGCAACGCAGTATCGGACAGACCCTTTCTTGTTCCATGCGTGGAAATATAATACTCAAGAGTGGAAAAACCTTCTTTAAAATTCGCTTTGACCGGCAATTCAATAATTTGTCCGGCAGGATTTGTCACCAAACCTTTCATGCCAAGCATCTGGGCAAGCTGTCCCCAAGAACCGCGAGCTCCGGAATTTATCATGCTAAAAACCGGACCAAATGAAGGCAAAACTTTTTGACTTAATTTGGTAACATCATCTTTAACTTTGGTCCAAATTTCAATAACTTTGCTATACCTTTCATCATTGGTCAAAAGACCTTCTTCATATTGATTTTGCACTTCTTCCACTTCTTTTAAACCTCTTTCCAACATTTCTTCTTTGCCGGAGACATTGGGCAAATCTTCCATTCCCCATGAATAACCGGCTTTGGTAAGTTGTTTGAAACCAAAATCTTTGATTTTATCCAAAACTTCGGCCGTTGTTTCAAAACCGTAATATTCCAAACAAAGTTGCACAATTACGGCCATTTTTTTCTTATCAACCGTTTCATTATAATAAGGTAATTTTGCCGGCAACAAATCATTAAATAATATTCTACCAACCGATGTTTCAAAAATTCCCGGTTTGACTTTGCCGTCAAAATCATTTTCCGTCAATCTTATTTTTATTGTTTGACGCAAACCTATTTTTCGCAAATCATAAGCGATTTTCGCTTCTTTTATGGATGAAAAATGCTTTATTGTTTTGTTTTCCTCGTTGGGCAAAAGAGAAGTAACGTGATACGAACCCCAAACCATATCCATAGTTGGAGTAACAATGGAATTGCCTGTTGCCGGCTTTAATAAATTTTTGCTTGACAACATCAAATTTTTGGCTTCATATTTCGCTTCTTCGGTCAACGGGACATGCACAGCCATTTGGTCTCCATCAAAGTCAGCGTTAAAAGCCGAACAAACCAACGGATGCAACTGAATGGCTTTTCCTTCAATCAAAACCGGTTGAAAAGCTTGAATACCCAAACGATGCAAAGTCGGCGCGCGATTGAGCAAGACATGAGCGTCCGCAATTATCTTTTCCAAAATATCCCAAACTTCGGCGCGATCAGATTCAATAAAACGATTGGCGCTTCTGATATTGTGAACAAACTCTTTTTTTATCAACTCGCTGATAACAAAAGGACGAAAAAGCTCCAAAGCCATTTTCTTTGGCAAACCGCATTGATGCAAACGCAATTCCGGACCGACAACAATAACCGAACGACCGGAATAGTCAATTCTTTTACCCAACAAATTTTGACGAAAACGACCGCGCTTGCCTTTTAAATAATCGGCGATTGATTTTAACTTTCTTTTTTGTCCGGTGGAAGCCGTAGTTGTTTTGCTGTGTCTCGCCGAATTATCAATCAACGCGTCAACGGCTTCTTGCAACATTCTTTTTTCATTTCTGATAATAACTTCCGGCGCGTTTAACTCCAAAAGTCTTTTTAAACGATTATTTCTGGAAATCACGCGACGATACAAATCATTTAAATCCGAAGTTGCATAACGACCACCATCAAGCGGAACCATCGGACGAAGATCCGGAGGAATAACCGGCAAAGCCGTTAAAATCATGTCCGCGGGATGAATATGATTGCGTTTTAAACTTTTTAAAAGCTTCATCCGATTGACCATTTTTTTCTTTTTGCCACCTTGATCATCAAAATTTTCTTTTTCCATTTCGGAAATCAACAAATCAACATTGACCTTTTCCAAAAGATGCCGAATGGCTTCCGCGCCGATTTCCGCAGTAAAAACATGTCCGTATTTCAATGACAAATCATGATATTCAACTTCGCTGATTATTTTCATCGGACGCAACTCTTTTAACTCTTTTTCCGCTTCAATAAAATCGGTTTCCAATTCACTTTTTTGTTCAGCGATTTCTTCCCCCGCCTTTTTTAATAGTTCTTTTTTCTCGGTGGAATTATAGTCTTTGCCACTTTCAATATTGGCTGTTTTTTGATTTAATTGCGAATCAAAACCCTTTTGTTTGCTTACATATTCTTTGCGCAAACTTTCCAAAGCTTCGTTTTTTAAACTTTCATCAACTTCTGTAACAATAAAATTGGCGAAGTAAATGACTTTTTCCAAACGCTGAATGGATTGATCCAAAATCAAACCCACTTTGCTCGGAATTCCTCGCAAAAACCAAATATGTGAAACCGGAACGGCCAAATCAATATGGCCCATTCGTTGACGGCGAACAATGGCGCGAGTAACTTCCACCCCGCACTTGTCGCAAACGATTCCTTTGTAACGAATTTTTTTGTATTTGCCGCAATAACATTCCCAATCTTTGCTCGGGCCAAAAATCTTTTCGCAAAACAAACCATCTTTTTCCGGCTTTTGCGTACGATAATTAATCGTTTCCGGACGAGTGACCTCTCCATGAGACCAAGCTTTAATGTCTTCGGCTGACGCAACTTTTAATTTGATGGCGTCAAAATCATTAATTCTCAAACTCTCTATGCTCATATGGATAATAAGTTATTTTGATTATTTGTTATTCTTATCTTCATTCTTGTCTTCGGCCGCTTCATCAATAATAACTTGTTGACCGTTTTTTAAAAGTTCAACATCCAAGCACAGTCCTTTTAATTCACGAATCAAAACATTAAAGGATTCCGGAACATTCAAGCGTTTGATCGGTTCTCCTTTAATTATTGATTCATAAGCCTTGGCGCGTCCGACCACATCATCGGATTTAATCGTTAAAATTTCTTGCAAAGTGTGCGCCGCTCCATAACCTTCAATCGCCCAAACTTCCATTTCTCCAAAACGTTGCCCACCGAATTGCGCTTTTCCTCCAAGCGGTTGCTGGGTGATTAAAGAGTAAGGTCCAATGGAACGTTGATGTATTTTGTCCTCAACCATATGATTGAGTTTCAAAATATATTTATATCCGACCGTAATTTTGTGTTCAAAAGCTTCTCCGGTTTTACCATTAAAAAGCAAAACCTGACCGCTGGTTGGAAAACCGGCTTTGACCAATTCCTCTTTGATGATACTCTCTGGAACGCCGTTAAAAGGCGGAGTGGCCACTTTGTAACCCAAAGTCTTGGCCGCCAAACCCAAATGAGTTTCCAAAACCTGACCAAGATTCATACGAGAAGCAATGCCAAGCGGTGTCAAAATAACATCAATCGGCGTGCCATTTTCCATAAAAGGCATATCTTCCACCGAAACTATTTTGGAAATAACGCCTTTGTTGCCATGTCGGCCGGCTAATTTGTCGCCAACTTGAATTTTGCGCAAATTCGCGATTGTTATTTGGATTGATTTGATAATACCGGGAGAAAGTTTGTCGCCGTTTTCTTGAGAAAAAATCTTCACGTCAACGACTTTGCCCTGTTCGCCATGTTCCAATCGCAATGAAGTGTCGCGAACATCGCGCGCTTTTTCACCAAAAATGGCTTTTAATAACTTTTCTTCGGCCGAAAGTTCGGTTTCTCCCTTTGGTGTAATTTTTCCAACCAAAATATCACCGGATTTGACGGTTGCGCCAATTCGGACAATGCCTTCGGCATCAAGATTTTTTAATTTTTCTTCGGAAATATTCGGGATATCGGCCGTTACCATTTCCGAACCAAGTTTGGTATCGCGAACATCAATCGTATAATTTCCAATATGCACTGATGAAAAACGATCATTGCGAACCATGTTTTCCGAAATAATAATCGCGTCTTCGTAGTTATAACCTTCCCAAGCCATATACGCGACCAAAACATTTTGGCCCAAAGCCAATTCTCCATTATCAACCGAAGGACCATCGGCAATCGGTTGTCCTTTTTTCACTTTTTCTCCAACGTCAACGATTGGTCGTTGATTGATGCTGGTGGAAGCGTTGCTGCAAACGAATTTATTTAATTTAAAAACGAATTTTTCATTTTTTTTGTTAACCATTTCAATCTTATTTGACTGAACGGCCGTTATTTCTCCATCTTCCGGAGCCAAAATAACATGTCCGGAATCACGCGCGGCCACGGCTTCCATACCGGTTCCGACAATCGGCGATTCTGGTTTGACGCAAGGCACGGCTTGACGTTGCATGTTTGTGCCCATAAGCGCGCGCACCGCGTCATCATGCTCCAAAAACGGAATCAATGAAGTGGCCACGGCAATAATTTGATTACTGGAAACGTCCATATAATCAACCTTAAAAGCATAATCAATATTCGCCTTACCAAAAAATCTCACATCCACTTTTTCAGAAGTAATTTTATTTTCCGGAGTCAAAGCATTATTAAAAGAAGTGGTAATAACTTTTTCTTCTTTTAACGCGTTTAAATATTCCACTTCATCGGTTACAAAATTCTCCACGTTATTTTTTATATCCAAAGGAGAAATTCCGCTTTTTTCCAATTCCAAACCAATAACTTCCGTGCCTTTTTTATAAACCGCTTTTCCGGTTCTGGAATCAATAATATCAGCGACAACTTTGTGTTTTACTTTAAAATACGGCGTTTCAATAAAACCGTAATCATTGACATGCGCGTAACAAGCCAAATGTCCGACAAGACCAATATTTGGACCTTCCGGTGTGGCAATCGGACAAATACGACCATAGTGAGTGGTATGCACATCGCGGACTTCAAAACCGGCTCTTTCTCTAGACAAACCGCCCGGTCCCATGGCAGAAATGCGTCGTTTGTGTTCCAATTCAGAAAGCGGATTTGTTTGATCCATAAATTGCGAAAGTTGCGAAGACATAAAAAATTCTCGCACCACGCCAATAACCGGACGAGCGTTGATCAATTTTGAAGGAGTTAAAGTTGTCGGATCCATGGTACTCATGCGATCTTTTACGATTCTTTCCATACGCGCCAAACCGACTCGGAATTTATTTTGGATCAATTCACCGATAGCCCGAATGCGACGATTGCCCAAATGGTCAATATCATCAGCCATTTCTTGCGAATTATTCAATCTGATGATTTCTTTTAAAACATTTATAATATCGGAAAGTTTCAAAACTCTGTTTTCATCATCCAATGGATAATTATCGCCAAAACGTTGGTTCATTTTGTATCTGCCGACATTGCCAAAATCATATCTGTCAAAATTAAAAAACATGGCAAAAATCAAAGACTTCGCATTATCCGCCGTGGCCAAATCGCCCGGTCTGATCCTTTTGTAAACTTCAATCAACCCATCTTCTTGATTATCGGCAGCATCTTTATTTATGGTTGTTTCAATGTATTTGATATCAGGATTATTATCAACATCGCTAAAAGTTTTTACAATTTCATCCGTGGACGACAAACCAAAAGCCCGTAAAATTGAAGTGGCCGCGACTTTTCTTTTGCGATCAATTTTTACCCAAATAACATTGTTGCCATCAGTTTCAAATTCCAACCACGCGCCTCTGTTTGGGATGATTTTTGCGCCATAAAAAACGCGATTTTTTTCACGAATAAAATTGGAAGTAAAAAAGACGCCAGCTGAACGAATAATTTGCGAAACAATAACTCTTTCAATGCCATTGATAATAAAAGTTCCACGGTCGGTCATCAAAGGAAAATCGCCCAAAAAAATTTCTTGGACTTCTTTTTTCTTTGTTTTGGTGTTAATCAATTTTACTTTTACGCGCAATGGCGCTTCAAAAGTGATATTTTTTTCTTTGCAAGTAACTTCATCAAACTTTGGTTCATCCAAATAAGAATCTTCAAAATAAAGTTCCAAACCCTTTTCGGAAATATCCACAATCGGCGAAAGTTCTTTTAACAACTCGCGCAAACCTTGACGCATAAACCAATCGTACGACTTTTTTTGCACTTCAATTAAATCAGGCACCGGCAACTTGTAAGATTCAGTAAAAAATTTTCGTTTAAATTTGGCGTTTGGCATAAATAAAATATACCCAACTTTGGTAAGCGGGCTTTATATGTAACTTTTTAATTGAATTATGGCAAAGGCTCCCTCAATCATTTAATTTTACGAAACCTAAGCCTCCGACAATTTGACGAGAGGTCAAGTTTCCCCGAGGGTTTATTGAAGCTTAATCGCCAGTATTATAGCAAAGATAAAAGCCAATGTCAAGGAAGCGGTGGACAAAATATAAATATGCCAATTTTATCAAATTTATCATAATTAGCAAGCCACACCAATGACCCTCTTAGCTTCCTTTATTCATTTGTTCTATGGCTTTTCTGGCCTCTTCCCGATCGTCCCATGGCAAATATTGCCCATTGGCTACAGCCATTTTTTGTTCAGCGCCTTTGCCGGTAATTAAAACCAAATCATTATCTTTTGCTAATTTTATTGCTTTTTTGATTGCCTCACTACGTTCAATAACCTTAAAACCATTTTCATCCAAAATCTTGCCAGCTTTGATCGCGCCGGCCAAAACATCATCAATAATTTTTTCCAGATCGTCATCATAAGGATCTTCATTGGTCACAATGACAAAATCCGCATTTTTGGCGGCCAATTCACCCATAATCGGACGACGAGCCACATCACGGCCGCCACCACAACTACCCAAGACATGAATAATTTTATTTTTTGGAAAAATTTGCAAAGTTTCATAAAGCTTGCGCAAAGAAGCCGGTTCCGGCGCGTAATCAACCAAAACAGAAAAATTTTGCCCAACGTCAATCAATTCCATTCGGCCGGGAACAACCTTAATCTTTGCCAAATTTTGTTTTACTTCATTTAAATTCAAACCCTCTTTTTCCGCAATAATCAAAGTCGGCAAAACATTGTAAACATTAAATGAGCCAAGTAATTTTAAATTCACTTTTTCATTTTTGTAGTCAAAAGCAGTGCCGGTTTTGTCCAATTCAATATTTTTTACGGAAAAAATTTCCGCCACATTTTCATTCATTTTATTTTCCGCGGTAAAACCGATTTTTTGATCGGCCGGAAAACTTAAAAAATAATCAACATGTTCATCATCCAAATTGGCGATAATCGTTTTTTTGATTTCACGACCAAAAATATTTTTATTTTTCTTTTTGGTCAAATGCGCAAACAACTTTCCTTTGGCTTTTTGATAATTTTCAAAACCGCCGTGCGCTTCTATATGTTCTGGAGTCAAATTGGTAAAAATCAAATAATCATAATTAATACCCAAATGCCTAAACTGTTCAACGCCCTGCGAAGAAGTCTCAATAATCGCATAACGACAACCGCAATCAACCATTTCTTTTAATAATTTTTGCAATTGAAAACGGCCAAGCATAGTCATCTTTTTGTCGTTCAACCATTCTTTATCGCCAATTTTAAAATTAACGGTTGAAGTCATTCCCGTTTTGAGACCGTCAATTTCCAATCCGCGCGCCAACAAATTGACGGTGGTGGTTTTGCCGTTGGTGCCGGTAACGCCGATGACAATTATTTTTTCGCTCGGAAAACTGTAAACAAGTGCGGACAAATACGCCAAAACAAAATGGTAATATTTAAAAATAAACTTTGGCATTATTTTTTTGATCAATGATTTCATACTCAAGCTTTATTTATTCAAATATAGCTTAATTTATAAAAATAAACAACCAAATAACAAACCAATAAAAAAACCCGAACATGATTCGGGTTTTGTAAATTACTAATTTTCCGCCGCAAAGCGCCGGATTTGCGCCCAGATAAAATCTGTAGACAAATTGCTCGTAGACAAATTGCTCAATTGTAAATATGCCCTTGGATCGGTCTGCATTTTTTTATAAATTGCCAGCCAATCAGCCAAAGTTCCCTTGACTTGCAACATTTCACGAAGCTTACTGCGAATTTCATGATAATTTATGCTGCGAACACAAAGAAAAGCCAAAGTTTCTTGAAAAGACGCCTGCTCGCATTTTTGCACAAAAACATCCAAAGCCAATTTTTGAAAACGAAAACCGCAACTCCTTACCGTATCTTCCTTTGGCGCTTTTTTATAAAACTCCAACAACTCCGCAAAACTCAAACCTTGGACTTCTTTTAACAACCTCTTTTCCAAAGCTTTTACGATCGGCGCAATTAATTTCAAAATATCTTCGCCGGCAGAATAGCCGGTACCATATGTTCTCGCGCTTTGTTCAAAAGCGCTTATCTCTCGCTCAATCAAATAACACTTTTCTTGCAGTCCCTCAAAAGAATCCCGCGGAAAATTCAATAATCTGTTCTTGCAAAGAGAAATAAACAATTCCTTTTTTGTATTCTCATTAGACAGAGTGCTCAAATATTTCCTAAAAAGTTCCACGAATCCCAAACGAGAAAGGCTCAACTCCAAAGCGAATTCATAATTTGCATTGTCCTTAAAATTTGCCTCTCTCAATAAATCAT
>Ga0172375_10001568_pt1 | contig 36643 bp, 54 predicted proteins | sample LakKiv1m_FD_114537 | JGI IMG/M metagenome (GOLD analysis project Ga0172375, IMG submission 114537) | Freshwater microbial communities from Kabuno Bay, South-Kivu, Congo - kab_092012_11.1m | ecosystem: Environmental > Aquatic > Freshwater > Lake | place: Democratic Republic of the Congo... | reverse complement strand
TATAAAAGTTGAACAGCACTTACCATATCATAAGTTTGCTGAGTCCAACCTGTACCCCTATTCTTAGCTAAAGTTCTATAATTAGCTCTTGTCTTATATGTTACAGGAGCTTTCCCACTCACAGAAGTCAATTTATCACCTGTAGTAGCAGTAGTATCAATCCTCAATAGCACTGACACACTAGAAGCAGTTTCATCCCTGATTGTTTCACTTACTACAAGACTTTGAGCAGTAGAAGATACCACTGTTAAAGCAGAAGTATTATTATCAACAGTACCTGAAATTTCAACAATGCTTCCTGCTTCCATGTTCAAGAATGGTGCCGTGGTTGCTGTACTAACTATAGTATTAGTTGAAGCAATAAATAATACCGCTTGTGTAAATACCCCTGCTCCACCCACATATTTACTAGCACTTACATCATACAAAGAAGCCTCATATGCTCCAATATATGCCTTGTTCATTTCAGTAGTTCCTTGTTGGAACAAAGGATAGAGTGTAAATCCTGGTAAGGGATATTCAGATATTTTCCAAGTATGGAGTGTGCCTACAAAACTATAACTCAAATAAAATTTAGGAATTTCTACCATCACCTGTCCATCAGTTCCATCTAATACTGAAGCAGTAACACCATCTTCTTTCTTAGTAGAATCTGTAGCACTTAAATAGTAAGCAACAGCACCAGCATCAGTAACGACACACCTTCTCATGCCTTTCTGTATTTTCAAGTAATTAGAATGAGTAGAAGCTCTGCCAAAAGTAGTATAGGTATCAGCAGATTCATCCCATGTTACAGCATCATATTCTGTAAGATACCCACCTGTGGCAAGCAGGGCTGCTATATCAGCACCAGTAGCAGGGACAGCTTTAGTAAGAGATTCCACTCCCCTAGTAGCAAGCATTATTGTTCCAGCAGTAGATGTAGAAGCTGGAGAAACTAATCCAGCCAATAATTCACTACCTGTAATAGAATATGTAGTCGCACCAACATTTATTGGTACAACTCCAGCCAATGCTGAACTAGCAGTTGCAACTGGAAGTTCACTTATTTTAACATTTGCCATACTTTATCTCCTTATCACAAATCTTCTTCCAGAGCTACAGAATATTGAAAACCCATTCTACTTATGTGTTTGAATCCTATCTCACCATCGATACTACAGTACATAGGCTCTACAATCTTATAGTTTCTTATTGTATCAAAATTACAGAAGATTATTGACTTGTGATTTGCTATTTCTTTATACATTGCAAATATACTATCCACCATAGTAGATTCAGTTCTTGGAAAAGACAATTCTATCCTTCTCCAACCAACTCCAGATATGGCAAACTTCTGCCTATCCTTTCCATAGATAACCACATCAGATCGTTTTTTTGTTATCTTAAAATTGAGTAAACTAGATGGATTTATAGTTAAATAATCCCCAATCCACACTCTACCTATCTGTATATATCCATCAGTATTACTTGGATCAGAAATTTGCACTTGACAGTATTGGTATCCTGAAGAAGTAATTATAAAACTACTAGCTTCTGATATTATATAAGCACCAGCTTCAGATATAAGATAATCTGCATCAGTATCTACATAAGTAGAAAGGAATTTCAGTATAATCCCCTCATTCCAAGTAAGGGTTTCCTGATATTCCCCAGGCCAAGTATTGGTGTTATTAAAATCAAAAATTATTGAAGCAGAAGAACTCAGGTTATGCCCTAAAATTGCTAAGGTACTTATTTCAAATTCAACTAAAGAAGATAAGTCTATAGTAATAGTAGCCGCACTTGCTGTTACTCTATAAGGATAGGATAATCGCTGGTCTTGTATATGAGAAACTTCATATCCTGTATCTGTAGCTGAAGCTACTATGGAACCAGCACTTACTGAATCCACATAATTTCTATATGCTACCCTCATACCACACTCCCTTGCGAAATTAACACTGTACGATTTTTCGTAGCTGGAAAAATGGTTTTTAAGAATGGTTTACTATCTAAGTTCACTACTAAATGTATATCTCCTAAATTCTGTTCATCGTAGAAATCTCCAGGTGCTCTTACTGGGTCTATACTTTGCAATACTTCGTTCAACCGATTTAATGGTATAATTGCTTCTGCCATACCAGCTTCAGCTACATTAACCATTTGCCCACCAGGTTTAGGTAATGCTACTCCACCCTCAGCTAAACCAGCAGCAGAACTATAACCACCTGGAATTGGCGTGCCCAAAATTATACTTTGTAATTCATCATACAAAGAATTAACTTCAGCTTTTTTATTCCAATTGAACCAACCTAATTGAGCAATAGCATTAGCCCTATCAATTTCCAATTCAACTAAAGCCATTTTTTTATCAAATATAGCTTTATCTATTTCATATTGTGCTTTCTTAGCTTCATATTCTTGTGTTAAAGCTAATTCTTTATCTTCATATTCTTTAATTATGGCATACTTCAATATTTCTTTCTGAAGTTCAGCCTGTTCTTCTAACAGTAATTCTCTTTCTCTAGCACTGATTACTTGTGTTAATTCATTTTCTATTTCAGCAAGTCTGTTCTCTGCTGTTTCTTGTTGAGTAGCATCAAGCAAACCTTCGGCTTCCAATTTAGCTTGGAGTTCTTTATCCAATAAATCCATTTTAAGATCATAAAGAGCAGTTTCATTATCAAATTGGTCGTCCTTTATTCTCTGTTCCAATGAATCAATAGCATCCAAATAATCTTGCTCAGTTTCATATTGACCCCATAACATTTCATTAAATGCCTGTGCCATCTTAAAAAATCCATCAATAAATGCACCTACAGCTTCACCTTCAGGGCCAAATAATGCACCAACAGTTTTAGCTAATTCACCTACTGAATTAGCCATATCACTAAAAGAGGCCGTGGAGAAATTAGCAAGGGCAGATACAGCATCAGCAATATCATACATCTTAGAATTTACTTCTTCTAATCCCGTTTTTGCTTTATCTGTTTTCAATCTACTTAAAATAAAATTTATTTTTTCAAGTTGCTCTGCATTATCTTCAAATTCTATTTTTAATGCTTCAAAATCTTCTATAGCAATATCTACTGTAGTTTGTTCTGTTTTTTGTAATGATTTGTAAGCATTATCTATTTTAACTAAAATATCTTCAGTATCCATTGCATCAGATATTCTTTGTTGTATTTCTTCTATAGAATATCCAGCCTTATTCCAATCATTAACACTTAATTTTAATTGAGTTAAAAATAATTTTCTTCTTATTTTTGCTTCTTTAGCTATCTCATCAGTGAGTCCTGACTCAATATCAGCAATGGAATTAGCTTTATCAATAAGATAATCTTGAAATTCTTTTTCAGATTCAATAGCGTTCCTAATTCTATTTAAGTTTTCTTCAGAAAAATCTCTACCAATAGCATCTCTTAATTTTTCATAATGAGCAAAATTTAAGGTTTTTAATTCCTCATAAAGTTTATCACCCTCTAATGATCGAGCATTTACTTCACCTTGAGATTCTATGGCATCTGCTCTTTGATCTTCTTCACTTGCAAATTCATCATCTTTAAGTGTTTTTCTTTCAGCTATTAACGTTCGTAATTGTTCTAGTTCAATTTCAGTAGCATCTGGCCCCATTGTTTTAAGAAAATCTAAATAAGCTAAGTAATCAGTTCTTTTTAATTCATCTAATAACTGAATAGAATCGGAAATTCTACTCGCTTCTATATTAGCCTGTTCTATTTGCATGTTCTCTAAAAAATTTGTAGCTTCAATACTGGCATCAACTTTTTTAGTTTCATCAGCGATCCTAGCTAAAGCATCTTCTTCATAGGCTTTTTTAGAAGCAGCTAAAACCTGAGCAATCATATTTAATTGTTGGTATGTAACTTCACTACCTAATTTCTTTTGTATATTTTTCCATGATTCATAATCTATTTCCTGCAATTCAAGAAGCATTTTAACTTGTTCAGCTTCTTTAATTTGCATATCCATAGTTTGAGTAGTTTGATTGTATTGAGCATCTAATCTTTGTTTATTATAATTATTATAATCAGCTAACTCTCTATCAAGAAAACCTAACTGGTCTTGTTCTATTTCTTTTCTAGTATTTATTGCAATAGTTTCTTCATCATATGCTTGCTGTTCTGCAAAATCAGTTTCACTCTTTCTAAAATCTCTCCAAACTTTGTTTGTTTCTTCTATGATAGCTTGTTTAGCTTCATTTTGTTTAGTATAATTATCTAACTCTCTATCAAGAAAACCTAATTGGTCTTGTTCTATTGCATGTGCAGTTTTATTTGCAAGCATTTCTTCATCAAATGCTTGACCTTCATTAAAATCAGTTTCACTCTTTCTAAAATCTCTCCAAATTTGGGCAGTTTTTTCAGCACTTTTTTCTTCTTCAGCAATCTGCTCATAATTAAATTCAGTTTCTATTTCTCTTAATTTTCTCCAATTATTTTCATTATCTTCAGTTACTTGCACATTTATTCCTGCCAATCTAACATAACCCTTAGCAGCAGCATCTATTCTAGCATTATCAGCATTTTGTGCCCTAGTAACTCTTTCGGCTTCATCAGTTAGACCTTTATTATATTTAGCAAGTAAAGCTAAAATATCTTCCAATTTCATTGTATAAACATCAGCTAATACTATTTTTTGTAATCCTAATTTATTAGCTATTTCTTCATTTTCTGTAAAAAGACTATTATAAGCTATGGCAGAGTTCATTTTATTTTTATAGTCAGCACCCAAACCAGTATATCTATCAGGTTCCATAGCTGCTACTTCAGATAAAATAGCCTTAAAAGATTCTAATTTTCCTATTACCTCATCGTAAGAAAGATTTGTTAAATCATTTATATCAATAATACCATGACCAGCATTTTCAGCAGCAATTTTATTTTGATTTATTAAACCATTATATTCTAATATTTTATTTATTAATGTAAAATAAGATTGTGCTTGTTCATTAGCTCCCTCAGAACGAGCCTTTTCAGCAACAGTTAATATCCCATCTTGATCTTTAAGATAATTAGTTAAATTTTCAGTTTTAATTAGCACATCAGATAAAGAAACACCAGTTAAATTATATGTATCAATAATAGCATAACCAGCTTCTTCAGCAAGAGTTTGATTTTGTCTAATCAATCCATTGTAAGCATATACAGCAATTCTTAATTCATCAGATTGTTTAGCAGCTCCTTCCACTGAAGCCCCATATCTATTCATAGCTTCAGTAGAAACATTGACAGTATCCATTAGAGTGCTATATTCAGAATTAATATCACCTAATATCTTTATGGCTTCTGCCCTTCTCTTATTTCCATTGTCATCAACTTCAGTTATTACACCATTTATGGAAACATATCTCTGCCCAAAATAATTTAATTTTTCTAGAGACTCTATGTAATCTTCAGTAACTTTTTTAGTTCCCTCTAAGTAAGATTGTCTATCTATTTCCCCACTATTAAATTTAGCAAGCCATAGGGCTTTATCACTATTATATTTAGTCTCAGCTTCTTGCCAACCTTTTATTTGTTCCGCTTCTTCAGTGGATGCTCTAACAAACTTTTCTTTTCTAGCCATTGCATCTAAATAATATTGTTTATCAGTTTGTCCTAAATCAGTTAATGATTTTATAAGGACATCATTAGCTGTTTTAGCATCACTACCTGCTTTAATAGCTTTATTATAAGCTTCAACAGCAGCTAATCCTGCTGTGTATTTTTCCCATTGTTGAGCCAACCATACCTTATCTTCTGATGTAGATTGCCTATATCCAGCTTTTTTAGCCGCTTCTGCTTGTTGCTGAAGTACACCTAATTGATCTCTAAGATTTTGTAATTGTATCCTTTGTTCAGCAGTCAAATTCTTATTCTGTAAAAATATAGCTATAACTCGTTCTCTAGTTACATCATAATCCCCCGCTATAGAAGAAACAATTTTCCCCATATCAAGATTTTCAGAAATAACATCATGCAATTTTATTGCTAATTCATTAACAACTCTGTAAAGAACATTATTTATAGCTAAAACTTCATCAGTGGAGCCTTTCCATTTATCCGATTCTTTATTAAGATTAACAGTTTTATCAACAAGACTTTCTACTTCTTCATTGACTAATCCAGCATTTCTGGCTATCTCAGCTATTTTATCTACAGTTAAACCTGTTTCTGTGGAAACTCGTTTAATAGCTACAGCTAAAGATTCACCTTTATTTACTGATTCAGTTAAATCCTTTGCAACATTATCAAATATGTTTTCCTTAGCTGCTGTTTTTAATGCAGCCCCAACTGCTAAAATAGCTCCTGTTAAAGCTACAAAGGCACCAACTCCTAATGTCAATGAAGCAACAAGAGTTCCAGAAGTCAAGAATGTAAATGCTTTACCTAAACCTGCCACAGCAAGCATGATTGGGCCTAAAGAAGCAGCAAATAAACCACCAGTGACAGTACCAGCTTTCCAAGCGGCTGAAGTAGCTCCTATTTGTTGTGCTAATGAACTTAGAGATTTCACTAAGTTCATTACATCTTCCATAGCTACATCAGTAAATGTCTTACCCATTTGAGCCACATCATCTTTTAATGTAGAAACTAATCCAGGTAATGTCTTGGAAGCCTTTTCCATTCCTTGATAAAACTTACCACCTTCAGCAGTAGCTTCATAAAAAGCTTCTTTAACCATTTCAGTAGTTATGGCACCATCTCTCATTTCTTCACGAAGGTCTATTAGGGATTTTCCTGTTTTTTCAGAAATATAAAGTAAGGGATTAAATCCAGCATTAACCATCTGGTACAAATCTTGGGCAAGCAATCTTCCGGCTGAACTCATCTGTGCATAAGCTAATGACAGGGCTTGGAATCGCTCATTATTACCTTGTGCTATATCGCCAAGAACTCTAACAGTTTCCATTACCGTTTCAGCTGATTCACCAAACTGAACAAGGGTTCTGGCACCAGAAGTTAAATCCTTCATTTCAAAAGGAGTTTTAGCTGCCATTATCCTCAATTCAGTAATTAAATTAGCAGCCTTACTAGCACTTTGAAACATAACCTCGAAAGAAACTTGATACAGTTGCATATTACCAGCATAAGTAAGCATTTCTTTTGCTAACTTAGCTAATGGAACAGTAACAGCAGCAGTAAGGGCAATACCTAATTTAGTGACTGTTTTAGTAAGACCATCCAGAACATTATTAGTTAATTCTGTTGTCGTACTCAAATGAGCCATATTATTTTTTAGAGCATCATGTTCTTTTTGTAAATTTTGAAAAGTCTCACTTGTAGTGTCACCAGCAGCCTTCATTTTTGTAAGTTCAGAAGTGACCACTTGGTATCTCGCCTTACTAGCCTCTAAAGCATTACCAAATACAGTATATTTTTTCTCCCAAGCATCAATTTGTTGTGTGACTGCATCATAAGACTTACCAAGATTTGAAGTTGCTACCACATTTTTATCAATTCCACTAGCAACTAAATCTTCCATTTTAGTTTTCAATTCAACTTGTTTATTCTTAAATTCTTGGATGGTTTTTGTTACTTTTTCAGCTGCGGTTCCCCATACAGCAACACTTTCACCAGAAAGTTTGAAAGAACTTCTGATATTGTTGCTACCTGCTATGGTAGCTGAGGCAAATTCTCTTACTATTTTCTCATTCTTATTGATACCAGAGGCAAAGTTTTTGTCGTCTAACCGTAGCTCAAAAAGTAACTCACCTAAATTCATTATATATTCCCATATTTTTCTGAAAGAGCCTTCTTCTGTTCTTCTGCTTTAGCCTCTTTCTCTTGTAATTCTGCAAGCCCCATAGCTCTTAATTCATCACGCAATTTCTTCAAATCATCATGGGATTTATTACTTAATGGGCCGCCTTCAGCATTTTTAGGGTCGGGATACTTAATATCCATACCCTTATTAAAGTACATAATTATCTGACCAAGGCTCATTTCCCAAAGTAAATATTCTTTAGTAGCCCAAGGATACAAAATAGCCATACCCACAAATAGCGGGCCAAGACGCATTTTACCGTCGCCTTGACCCTCTTTCAGTTTTTTCCATATCTCTCCACACCCAAATAGGAATCATTTAGGCTGTCTTTAATGGTATTAGCCAATACATTTATTTGCTCTAAGGAACAATTTTCCTTAAACCAACCAGGAGTCATTTCAGGATGCTTAACTGATGCAAATATGGAACATAACTCTATAGTAAGGTCAAATCCCTTCTTAGTAACATTTTCATCTTTTCCCAACTTAGTCTGATCTATTCCTGCCAAGGCTCTAATAGTTGCATCAACTTCAAAAGTAATCCCGCAGGGGATATAGGATACATCCAATACCACACCTGCGAGTTTTACTTTGCGTTCCTTTGGCCTAAGAATATCAAGGTCAATAACGTTTTCCATTTATACTATCCTTTTATTAAGCACCAGCTGTAGTATAAGGATGAGTAATCGTATAAAGCTGACTACCAACAGAGAGTGTGGAATCAAGCTTAGCGGTTACTGTTACAGGCATGACGTTAATGGGGTCAGTGTCATTATCGGATTTCGCCGTGACAGAAAGGCCATTGTCAATAGTGGCTTTGAAAACCAGAATGACAGTTTCCTTAGTGGCTCCAGAAACAAGACGCCTATTAGTGAGTTTGAATGCACGATTAGTGAGAATTGTATTCCCACCCGCTTTGTACACCGACTGAGTAGAACTTGTAGTAGTATCAGCAGTAACAAGTCCGCAAGAAACAGCGGCAAGAACTGAGGCATCATATTCAATAAGTTCCATATCAATGGTGAATGTTTCTTCTGCTACGCCTTCAATTGGGTCAGGAGCGTTGCCAGCTTGCACATCATATTTAGTGATGGCATGATTAAAATTATTAACCATACCAGCACCAAGATTGACCCAAGTACCACCAGCGGACGTACCATAGGCAGCAGTCTCAATCTTGTAGTTGCCAATGAGAAGTCTATTGGCAGTTACGCTAGTATTTTGATATAAAGGCATTTTTGCCCTCCTTCTAAATTACGGTTTACCATACTCTATTTAACATTTTAGAATAGCGGGGTCTATCCTAAAACATTATTCTCTATGAAACTGTGTCCATAGAATAAACAACCAAAACATCAACAGGAACTAAGAAAGTTTCTTCATTCCACTCAGGAATAGTGCCATTATCTCGCACAACGGATGCTCTTGCTACTGTAAATGATGTGCTATTCCCAAACACACCAGTTCCAGATGTTCCTCCAAATAAATCAGAAACTAAATCCCCAAGCTGTCTTGCTACTGCGGGGTCAGTATCACGACAGTTAATGGTAAAAGTTCTCGATTCTAACCCATTTCTTCTCGTCCCTCCTGGTAACTGATAGTAGTTAATAACAGGCATTGCACTTAATGCAGAACTAGAAAGTCTAGCCCCATGATAAATTCTAGTAGAAGTTAATGCAGTAATAGCTGAAGTTTGAAGTAAGGCATGGCCTACAAATTGATAATCACGCATACTACTTCATCCCCTTCAGTATTTCATCAAACTTCGCCTTTAATATATAAGGAGCATTAGCTCTTGCATCATCCATAGCAGGACGCATAAATGGTTGAGCCTGTGTAGTTGGGTGAACTACATGAGTCCCAAAAATAGTTGTTCCATCAGATAAAACTTTTTTATACTTAATATCTATTGGATAAGATTCCCTTATTCCAAACTCTATCGCATTAGCATAAACAAGGTTAGTACCGACAAACACAGTTCTATCACTTTTAGGTTTCGCAAGTTGGTCAAATCCCGATGGGAACGGTCCTTCTCCATATTCTGCTGAATTTTCAATTGAATCTCCTCTTGATTTGCTTTGAACATTTATAGAGGAAGCTAATCGTCCAGTTTTTTTAGGGCAGTAACCTTTAGCTCTGTCTCTAGTATATTCAGCAAGTGCATAAATTGATTCCTCTGAGGCATGGGCTACATTTATTTTGGCTATATCACCAAGCCATGTTACTCGTACTCTAAAGTTCATACTCTTTGCCTCAAACCAATCATCTGCACTTCATTTTTATCCATAATATTATAAGCATTTCCTATAATATCAAATATATAACTACCCTGTATAACCCTCTTGTCAGTAGAAGCCCAAGTATATGCTGAAGGTTTACATACTAAAATGTGGGTGGATTCTCTCGTTATCTTATCAGATAAACTAGCATTCCATCCAGAAAACCGATTATTTGAACCTTCTTGATAAATAATGGCTTTAGAAAGCAAAGTAGAAGATGTAGTTGTGGATACCCCACCCATCCCATCTTCAGTTTTTGTTTCTTTAACCACATAAACATCAGTCATGGTTAAAAAATAATCTAGGTTCACAATAGTTCTCCCTTACATGAACCGTATAATGGAATAATCATCCAATCCTGATACTATACTGATTGGGTATCCATCACTATCAAAACTTTCACCAGAATAACTTTCAGTAAATGGCCCTAGTGTTCTACTCTTTATTCCCTTAGTATTTGGTCTATCATCATAATCATAAGCGGCCATTCTAGCAGCTATTTTCTTAATCCCTAAAGGCCATTTAACTACGGAAATAAGAATACTTCTTCCAGAAAGTTCATCCACCATTGAAGAAGCTGAAGTAATAGTCAAAGTGGTAGTATCCACGGCAGATACTATATGGTATCCATCATTTCTATAACTACCATAAATGAAAACATCATCACCTGCCACAAAATTCTGATCTGCAAAACTATTATTGGCTACAATAGTATTATTAGAAGCATAAAATGTCATAGTATCTTGTAAATCTAAATCCAAACAAAAATAATTATTTGTTTTCATCACTACTATATCTTGAATTTCTTCCACTAATTTCTTGGTAACTATGGTGCCCACAGTAGCGGAAATAGAAGAATAAATTGTTAGTTCAGTAGCGGTTAATATAGGCATAATCAGTGATCCCTATAGTAATAGGTAAGATTGAACACTACCCTAGTAGAATCATTATCAGCAGAAAATCTCATAAGATATGTGCCTCCTGCTCCTAAAAGCCATTCATTTCTTTGAAGATTTGAACCACCTACTGTAAACTCATTAGTGCTTGCCCCTGCTGTAATAAAAGTTTCCAATGTAGTTCCAATAGAAGCGGCATCAACAGTTACACTATGTTTAAGAACTACAGGATCAGGATAGTCAACCTGCTTATCCCTATAATTATTATAGGAAACAAGAGTAGAGCCACCAGTAGTTACAGGATTTTCACTAAAAGTAAATACACCTGCATTATTAGTAGTAACCCCTGCTATGAAATGAATAAATCTGCCAGAACCAACAGCAGGAGGAGTTATCAGAACAGTTACTGCTGTCCCTGTTCCAACTGAAACATAATGATTTGCTGTATAATGTTGCCCATCATGTATTACTGCATGAACAGGGTCTATTGTTTTCATACATTGAGAAATAGAATCTATGGGTGCATGAATATCAACTGGCTTTCCCATACTTTTCTCCTAAAGCAATGTTAGGTGAGAAGAATAACTCCTCACCTAACATATTATTTACATTACTGGTTAGGAACTACAAATGGAACCATAACAGCATACACATAAATTGTGCCAGCTGTAGTAATTGTAAACTCAACATAATTAGTGCTATCAAGGAACCTAGCAGATTCCATATCAGCACCACCTACAATCACACTTGCCTCTGTACCCACAGTAATAGAAGCAGCAGCCCCCTGATTGATTTCAGAGAAGTTGTCACCTGCATTAAGTGTTACTACACAAGAAGCCGTGGACGAATAGTTCTCGAAAACTACAGCAAGAGTGCTGAAATTCAGGGAACTCTGAGCAGTAGTAGCCGCTACCACAATGGTAGAAGTTGTCCCACCAGAATCAGTCTTAGTGAGAGTAGCACCTGTAAGCGCGGGGCTAACAGGGTTAATTGTCTTGGAACCCATATTGTCCTCCTATTAACCAGCAGCTTCAGTAAGATGCAGAGTGCAGAGAGCGTTCGGGCGAACAACCTTAGCACCATACACATAAAGACCCTTAACACCCTGGTCAAAATAATCTTCCCTATTGACAGCCTGAATCTTGCTGACCTGTCCTGCATAGGAAATAGCACTCTTATTGAGAGCCATAACCGCAGAAACAGCAGTAGCAGAACTCTGGACGTTGTTAGAAAGAACAAGTCTAAAACCAAAAGCATCACCAACATATCCACGAGTAAGCGCACCATCATCAAACACTTTCGGGACAGCAGTAGCGGAAATACCACCAACTTCTGCCAGAATCAGCTTCTGATGGAGCCAAGGCGGAATGACCATAAACCTGTTAGCTTCAGGTACATTCTTCTCAGTCATATACCTTGCGGCATAAGAAAGGGTGAGAATAACGTTGCCAGAACTTACAGAAATAGGGGAAGCACTAGAACCCATGTAAGTGGTATTCGTGATTCCGGCCTGAGAGTAAAGTCCAGCAAGATACTGGTCAATCGTATCACCAATGGCATATGCAGCTTCTTCCATAGCACCATTCATAACCTTAGGGTTCTGTTGTGCTGTATCAATATCATCAATCGTGAAGCTAAAAGTCTTAGCCTGATCGATTGTCAGCACTTTCTGTGCTGAACTAAGTTGCTGCCAAGTAATGGCATTATACTTAGTATAATCGTTAATGGTGACAGTACCAATCTCATTGATTTTAACTGTATCACCCATATTCCTGATTTCGCCTTCATACATTTGTTATCGTATTGGCTCTTTATCCAATACTTCTTATGGTTACTTATTTCCCATAAGATCGGACTATATCATCACCTATTGTAATTTTCTCGTCTTTTTCGTGCATAACAGGCATCACATAAACCTTTGCGGCGTTCCGCATAAATCAATCTGCCACATTTACACACACCAACAGGTGTTTGGCGCTCGTGGGCTTCTACGGCTGCTACATGAGCAAGTTTATATTTCATAGAAGGAATTATAAAAGGGCTTACCAAAGCAGCAAAGTCATGACTCCCTTTTGTATTAGTTTCTATAAAGAAGGCTTTATTATCAGGTGAACCTTTTCTATATCTAATATTCCATCCTATTTTATATGTTTGATTGAACCAATCTACAATTAGCTCAACCTCTTTCTTACTACAATATGTAGCAATGCTAGTAGAAACAGAGTGAACCCATCCATCGACAGTGACATTTCTTCTACAAGAACCATCATCCATATACCAAAAAGCAATCCCTTGTGGTGTTAACATACTTAAATTCTGTTCAGTATATGTCTTTACCCCAAATGGGTAACACCATCGTTTAATCTCTCGAAAATATGGATGAGAGGTGGAAAATCCGGTACATCTATACTGCCCATGTACTCCATTAGGATGCTCATGTAATTCTGCATGGCGGTCAAGCCATTTATTGATACAATCGCATTTATATTGGCAGTAATCCATCTGATCTAAAGAATGTACTATCCTTATTTCAGAAGATTCATATTTATATTTTCCATCTTTCAAGCGATTTCTTATATTGATATAAGCATCGCCAAATGTCATGCCTATTAAGGCTCCTCTAATTCTACAATCCATTTTATGTTCCTTCAGGGCATTAAGCCCGAACATCTACCATAAAAACCTAGTCTCTGAACCTTCCCCTATTCGGGGCTTGGCTGCTGATTGCCTTTTCAGGTTTCCAGCAATTCACCAAATTTTACACGGACTATTTTAGGCGTTAGTCAATCCGTATTTACCAGAGAGGCAAAAACCAGAGCTTTTCGGAGTCTCACAAAGAGTTTAGCACTCCAAATAGTTGGATTAAAATTTTCCAGACCCATAATGGCCCTCCTTTACACAATAGCAGATTTAAGTTCTTATCTGCTCATCCAATTTATTATTCATTTCAAGCTCAATAAGTTCTTTTTCAGACATCTTAGATAAATCCAATTTACCAGAAGATTCTTTCTGATTCCCCGCACCAGGCTTAAATCCACTAGCAATTAGTTCATTTACCTTAGCTGTCTTAGCATCCTCTATCTCCTGCTTATACCGCCTCATATACAAGGCAGCCTGTTCAGGGCTTGTAAAAGGGATGTTCTCAATAAAATCAAGGGGAACTTTTTCCTTAAAAGCCATATCTTTAATATGACTTTTAAGTCTTTCCATTTCCCTTTCCTCATTCATCCTTTTCTGATTCTCCTCTAGCTCTCTAATCCGTTTCTGCTCAGTAGTTTCTTCAGGATTCCTTTTCAAAAGTTCAGCAGCAACTCTTGCATTAACTTCGGATTCAAAAGTTTTTTTCTTAAAAGTATCCAATGCTTCTGTTACTCTCTTATCCATCAAAGGCTGGATAAGCTGTTTACCATCAGTAGTTCCAAGAAACTGATTTACTATATCTGTAGTTAAAGGTTTTTCAGGAACCAATTCCTTCAAATAAGTAGTTACATCAGCTACATCTTTGTTTGCCTCAAAGAATTTCTTGACATCTTCTAAAGTAATTTCCATTTTATTTCTCCTTGACCTTTCCAGATTTCTTTGCAGTTACCTTGCCCTGCTCAGAATCAGAAAGTGCAATTTTATTTTGTCCTTTATTGGACAATTTTCTACCTTTCTTTTTTGCATCTAACCTTTTCATTACTTCTTCAGTAGTAATTCCAAGTTTATCTGCTACTGCCTTAATCCTCAATTCTTTATTTCTTTTCTTAATATCAGACATTCGAGTGCTGAGATTAGTAGACGCATTATTCAAAGATTCCTTTCTGCGTTCCCTAGCCTCTAACCTTCTTTGCCTTGCCCTATCCATTAAAACCTCCACATAAAAAAATAAGGTGATCCAGAACCCATCGGCCCTGAATCACCTCTGTTTCTTACAGTCAGCAATTCTAAAAATATAAATATATTATAATCTATATATAGAAAAAATAAAAGTAGCACCAACTATAAAAATTGTACTACTTACTTGAGTAATGTTCTGTCTCCACTGATTCTTTACGAACATCAACAACTCTACCATCCCTAACTACAAATTTAATAGTGACTTCACCAAATTGTTTTCTATTCAATTCAACTTCTACCCATTGTAGATAGGCTTTAATTGAAGTTCCAGTAGTTGAAGTCATACTTATTTACCCTTCTTCTTTTTAGTAAGCCCTTTTATTTTACCCTTGTTCTCGGTGGCATAAAACACACCCTCTCCTTTTTCTTTACCATAAGTTTCTTGCATTGCTTTTTTAACTTTCTTTCCTTTTTTAGTCAGTGGCATACTAACCTCCTTTCACATTTCATTTTCTTTCATTATTTTCAAAAGCTTTTTCAATTGTGTCTTTGTAAGAATAATTTCATAAGTAACTGCTGAACTTAATTCATCACCTACCAATAAGGAAATTGCACCTTCCTCATTACCATTATATTCAGCAAAGCAAAGATCAGCTTCAATTATATTCTTATCTGAAGCCTCTAACCACCCAAATTCACTATCAAAATCGTTCATAAACTACTCCTTATAATAAGTATTTTTCCACTGAGGATATGTCATGTAAGGGGTTTCTTTTTTCTTAAAATCTTCTGGAAGAACAAAAACTTCTACACACCTACAATTAACTCTTTGTTGTGCTGATAAACCCTGCCAAGCAGGGTATGGGGTATGTTCACCACCTGGCCCCCTATAAAAGCCATCATCACCCTTTGTTTGTCCATCCATAGCCCAATGATCCGGTCTAGTTTTTTGGTCATGTATTGCAGACCACTTAATAGTTCCATTTATTCCCAATGCCAATGCTTGTTTATACACTTCATTCATTGCTGCATTAACAGCACTCATACCCTCAGTATTAATAATACGAAATGTCTTGTAATTGGTGATATTAACAGCCTTTTTAACATCTTTTATCATGGAATCAAATGATTTCCCCGACTGTAATCCATTAAATAAGGCTTGTCTTATTTTCATTCTTGCTTCTAATGGGTAATTCTTCAATGCCTCATCAAAAAATTTATTCTCTATATTAAAAACTGAAAACATATTTTTAATTACTGACATTTCGGGAAGATTCAATGAGATATGAGTTCCAATAGCATTATCTAAAGCCCAAGCAGTTCTAATAAAAGCATCTTTATACTGTAAAGGTAAAAGCAATTTAATAGAACTTATATTTTTCTTGATAATTGGATTCAACATATCTATTAACTTTTTTTCTATTCGTGCATAACGCCGATACTTAGTTAATTCAGCCAGTGATAGTGTCCCATTTGTGGCCCATTTCTCATAAAAGGTTTTCATTTCTCCTTTTATTTTAACTAAAACATCATAAAATGCCCTACCTATGAACATTTCTAATTCCTTTTGCATCATTAAAGAGGAATTAAATGCCATTTCAAGTAGGGCAGATATGCTTCTCATGTTAGAACCTCAGCCACGGCTTAATAAACCAATCAACAGATTCCAATTTTTTCATCAACTCTTTTGCTTCTTTCTCCAAACCTTTCTTACCCATTTCAAAAGTTAAAGCACCCACAGTCTTAGGTTCATAATTGAATGGTCGTTCAGGATAAATCAAAGCCATGTCAAGCAATTGTTGCTTACTCAATGAATGAAAAGCTGTTCCTGCTGAATCAACTACTCTATCAATATCAGTTTTAGCATCAATAAGATACTTTTCATACTTCTGTTTCTGTACTACTTCAGTATCAATTATAGGTTCTATAACTACTTCTTTAACTTCTGCATAAGTGGGAACTTCATCTACTACTGCATATCCTACTATAGGAACTGTCTCTTTATTTACTGTTTTCTTCGCCATAATCATCCTCCTCATCAATATTCATTTCTTCAAATTCATCTTCATCAACATAACTACTTCCTATAGGAATAGTTTGAATGGCAAACATATATCCAAACCATTGCCTATACATTCCAAAATAAACTGTGCCATCATCCTCCTGATAAGTTGTGTAATACAAGCAAGGGAATAATTGCTTAAAGTAAAACCAACCTGTTCTTATGATATTGCCTATAATAACTAGAGATTCATTCTTAATAACAAACTCGTCATCTTTTATCTCATACATATTGGCACTTCCTTTCTAGTTAAAATAAAGCTATCAGAAGGATTTGAACCTTCGACCATTGCATTACAGGTGCAACGCTCTGCCAACTGAGCTATGATAGCAATTCTTACCATTTTTTCTATCACCAAACAACTAAATACTTATAATTTGAAGTCAAATAGTCAACAATTCCCATTGTGTGTATACCTATTGTCTTGGTAGCCTTAATTATCTTGGAATCTTTTACAAGCTCAAATCCATGATTCTTCAAATAATCCACAACTTGTTTTTCAGACTCAAACCTTTTTTTCACTTTCAACTCCTTTTACCATAGATATAGAATCACAAAAATCAGGGCATCCAACAGTGAAACCAATTTCATTCTTGGAATCTTCTTCAACTAAAGTTGCTATTGCTGATTTATAAATACTACAAAGAATTTCCTTCTCCTTTAGAAGTGGTGCAAGTTCTTCCTCCACCTTTCTAATTCTACTTGCTAAACCATTAAAAAACAACTCTGTATTTGTCATTCCATATCCTCCTCTGACTTTTCTTCATCTTCTTCCATAGGGTTTACAATAAGATTCTTATTCTGAAAATCACTTACATCAGGCATCATATCTTCTCTTTCTTCCTTTTGCCTACCCAATTCTTCCTCAACATCGGGAACAACATCATCAGGCATAATATCAGCAACAAGATAAGAACTAAATCCAGCTGCTTTCATAGCTACGGCAGTATCAGCAAATTCTTTAAGATTAAGTGGTGAATTTCTCTTATGAGAAATATTAACTACACTATAATCTCCATTTGCTTTATTCAATTTTCTATATATTACATAAATAAGCCTCATTCTCTCATAAAGGGCAACATCAAAATCTGCTTCAGCATCAGAACAAACATTTTCAAAATCAAAAAGCAATCTCTGAATAGCAATACCAGAAGCACCAGTAAACTTTTCACCAGCAAAATCAGGTACATGGGACTGAGTATGAATTTGTTTCTGTATTAAATTAGTCATAAACTGAATATATTGGTGAGGAATATCTTTAGTCAGGAACTTTACATCTGCATCTTTATCCAACCCTTCAAAAATCCTAAAACGCTTCAAATTAGCCAATGCTTTAGAAAAAGCACCAGGTTCTTTCTTTTTCAAAGGATCTACAAGATTCAATTTCTTTAATATAAGATAAGCATTAGCAAATCTATCAAATTCATTCATGGAATCCGAAATTAAGACATCATAACAATCAATAAGAGGGATGATAGGTTCAATCAATCCTAACATTTCATCACCAAAGTAATATGCAACTACAGGAATCTCACCAAAAAAGTTAGGAACTGATACACCATTCTTCACTATAGCCCATTCTTGGTCTGAACCTCTCATTCTAGTCCATTTTTCAATCCTATCAGGATAATATACTTCTACAGAATATCTATCATCAGTTATCCTATAATACCGGATAGCTAAAATCTTTTTGGGGTCAGACCCATAATCATAAAATAGTATCATTTCTCTAGGGTCTACAGTTAAAAACCTTACTTCAGCTTCCATACTAAGGGTTTTAGCATTAAGAATACCATCAGTAAACAAAAGTTCATAACTAACACCAAAAATACCAGTGTTCCTACCAGCCCTAGAAGTTCTAATATGCTCATTATTGATACGGAAATTCCTCATAAGCATAATAAATGACTTAATATCCTCAGCCATTTTCCCTTGAATTTCTTTCACTGTATTAGTCACTTCAGGAACAACATTTTCCATTTCAACAGGAATTTTATCATTGGCAGAACCAATTGGAATCTTTTTAGCCAAATTACCATTTATTTCATCTGATCTTTGTAATTCTTCTTTAATTTCAATAGGCTTATAAGTAATATATTTGGGTCGATAGGCATATCCAGTGTAAGTGGTAATAATTTTCCTTCCATAAGGAATAGGAACAAGATTATCAGGAGCCATTTTACTTGCACTAGACCCAACATTTGCTTGTCCAGGAAGTTTACTACTAAATGAATTATCCCTATTAATAGTTTCATTATCACCATAAATTTTTCTATTCAAAATGTTAGTATTCTTTCCTTGATAATATGCCCATAGCTTATCCATTCTTTTTACTTCATTATTTTCATAATCCTGAATGTATTGAAGTATCTCTTGCCCTGTAAGGGCAGTCTTATCTGTTCTTTTAATCTGCATAATTTGCTCCTTATAAACCCAAATAACCTAATACATCATATCCACCATAATCTCCTACAGTTCCCATACTCATGCCATCATGCCAAATGGGTTCCGTACCAAAGCGGAGACAAGAAATTCCGTCATCATTTATTTCCTCAAATTCTTCTGTTTCCATACCAAATCTATCTTTCTTTCTATGGAAAACAGGAAATTCCTTAGCCAAATTAGGGCATTTAGTCTTATGAATATGAATGGTGCGAGAGCATAAATAATCAATACCAAACTTCAAACTCCCTGGCCCCTTTATAGCTCCTTCCACTTTATATCCCTGTTCTTGCCATTCTTTTATTCTATCAGGTTCAGCACTATCAGCAATTATTCTGAAATAGTACATATCCTCACCCCAATAATCTTTAGCCGCTTGAATGAAAGTGGCATTAGTCCAGCCCTTTCCATACAATTCATCAAATATGTAAATATCCTCATCACGGAATCCACCACGTTCAATAGCGCTTGCATGGTTGAATCCAAAATCCATTCCAGTAAACACATTCTCCAAATCATCTTCTTTATAATCAAAATCCTCTATTACATAATTCGTAAACACTCGCTGACCATATACACCCCACAGACCATCAGCATAAACTGTCTTGTAATATGGGTCGGTAATTTCAGACATTTTTCTCTTAGTATCAGCATCCAAAAATCTATTACCCTTATACGTGCTATGATGGGTAATAGCCCCCTTTACTTTTTCATCAAAATACTTCTTCTTAATCCAATGCCCTTCCCAAATCGGGTTCATTGTTAATATCCCCTGTTTCTTGAAGGTAGTACCACCCCTCAATCGCAAGTTTAATTGTTTCACATCATCATCTATACTTTGATCAGCTTCCTCTAGCCAATAATCCGTAGGATCAAAAAATGACTTCAACTTATTAACATCATCCAATCCTACCCCAATAATATCATTATTATTCAACTTACATTTTATAATAGTTTCCGTATCATTATAAGAAAACAAATCATCAAACCCCATATTCCTAATAGTAGCCTTCAATAAATCATAGCAACTATGCCTTACATCCTTCTTCACTTTCCTGCATACCAAATACCTATGTCCTTCTTCAGCCAAAGTCTTGAATATTATCTTTTGCCCAATAAAATACGAATTATGTGTCACGGTAAAATCAGAAAGTAAAAACTTATGATCATTATTAACAGAAAATCCATAGTATTCACCTATTCCTATCTTTATTACAGATATAGGTGTATCTATTCTATCTTTATATATTTTTTTACATAACATTGGTACATATACTTTATAACCATAATGAATTGTTTTCCAAATAATTCCTTTATTCAAATAATCTTTTATAGAAATTTCAACAAATTCATTTGAAAGTACATTTTTCAAACAAAGAATATGTTCTTTATTTACTATGTAAGTATCACCACGATTTTGCTCAACTTTATATAGTTCCCCAATCCCTTTAGTAGTCCCCAACACTTTTCTTGGTTTGAAATCTACTCCCATGAGTAAATCCCCTTCCATCACTTCTTCCACTTTTTTAACTTCACCAGAATACATAATTACAGTAGTCCCCTTGCCAAAGCACTTGCCACTATTGGCTCCCCCAACGAGAACTTCTAATTCATGCTCATCCCAAAGTAATGGATAAAATCCTTCATTCACTACTTCAGGCAAATTATCAAAATTTATCTTTACCATACCCACTATATTAACTTATTTCTATACATAATTAAAGTATTTCTATCTGCTCATATTTTCCTATGGCATTTTTCATTACTTGTTTTCCCCATTTTTACCAAACCCTTATTTTATATGGTTAAAATGAATTTTATCTACTCTAAAACCTTTCAATGTGACATAAAAAACCCTCAAAAAACCCCATAGGAAAATATCATAAACCAAATTTTGTCACATTAAACTCCCCTTATATGTCACATTAAAATTCCCTTTACATCCCCAAGAAAAAACATAATCCCTCCATTTATACTAAAATCCTTTTATAATTCCATATAAATGTTTATATTCCAATATTATCCTTAATAATCTATTATAAATAATCTAAAATACCCATGATATAAATAGTTTTTATATAAATACATTAAAAATAAGCTAAGATACTCATATTATAAATAATTTGTCATTATTACATTAAAAATGGGTCAAAATACCCACAATATAAATAGTTTCTACTAATACATTAAAAATGGGTCAAAATACCCACAATATAAATTGGGAGTAATGCCTATTCTTTTATATTCCATTTCTGGTATATACCCCTTATTGCATATAGCAGATAATGCGCCTGGTGCTATTCCTTACCTTATACTGCATTATTACGCTTATATTGTACTATATTGAATATGCAACTATCTTGGGCATTATATCGCTTGTTAGCTATCAAGTCATTAGTTACTATGCCATATGGTATCCATTAGTATATGTATATAACACAACGAAATAGTATATGATGGAATATGTATGTATCATGCTATAGCATGGTAATATAGTGTAATTGTATATAACATAATGATATAATGATGGAATGATATGATAAAGCTGCTCAAAATCTACTATATAAATAGTATTATCATCCTATAGGATGGAATATGGTATTGAATACTATATATTAAGTGATAGGATACTACCTGGAAAACAATGCTGTATAGTACCAATTGCATATTAAATAAAAACTATGGAAAAAACTATGTGAAAGAATACTCACATACTTTGGAAAAAACTATGTGAAAGAATACTCACATACTTTGGAAAAAATGTATGTGAAAGAATACTCACATACTTTGGAAAAAATGTATGTTAATTGAGATAGTACTCCCTATTACAAATAGGACAACAGTATCCTATTATATATTACATTATATTATAGTAATGTAATATAGGTAGATAATTGATATGCTATTGACCACCTGATAGGTAAAAATAAAATATATTGATTGGGGGAATGCATACATAATCATAATACATACAAACTGTTTGTATGAGCATATCGGCATGATATGAGCATATAGATATGATATAGATATAGTACATAATAGTGAGACAGAGGCTATCCTATCCTAGACTATCCATACCATAAAATTGAGCGATAGAGGGGCTTTATAAGTGATAAAGGTAAAAGTATACCATAAGCATATCGGACGCAATGGTAGGGCTATAAACCGTGTTAGTAAGCAAATTAAAATAATACTATACAATTGTGTAGTGTAAAAAATAGGTAAAAATGGCATGAAATACTATACAAATGTGAAGTAAAACATGGGTAATACTATACAATTGTGTAGTGGATTACGGATAAAATATGCTTAATGACATAAGTACTGAAGCACTACACACTTGTATAGTGCAAACTGGAAAAAAATAAAAAAATCATATCAATTATATAATCTGCTATTGCATTGTATTCTAATTAGTCCGATAATCAGAGTATAGAAAAAAGAAAAAACATAGTCGATGGACGCTCGATGCGAGTACTCGGGCTAAGCATTGACAACGCCGGACTCTCACGAGAGTGAGGTTAAAAGCTGTAGGCGCGTCACGGTATCATAGTATAGATGACAGGTAATCATATCCTATTATGATGATATACATGATAGCACGTATTGGGCTATTGCGCGTCCATCCGACATGACATTATACATTAAATAGGTATAATGTCAAATAGTCCGAGATAGTATCCCATATAGTGGATAGTGTCCTATAATCGGCAAGCCCCGTCGAGTTGTGACGGTAAAAAATTATAGCAAATTATAGGCAATATTGATTAGTCAAATATTGCCTATTTTTTCAGATACATTATATCAATATAGTGTATCTGAAAAAATATCATCGTATGATGATATAATTTTGTTTAAGGACGGTACGATATGGGCAAGATGGAAAAAATTAAACAAATTAAAGCACGGGGTTATGTGGTAGTAAACTATGATGAGTGTACAGGGGATGAAATTGTAATATCTCATCATAGGGTATATGATAGGGCTTTGCTAATGGCTGAAAAAACTGGGTATCATGTCGAGGCGATAATAAACCATAATACGCAAAAACAGGTAATAAATGTAAAAGGCAAAATCCCCAATAATATGGTGCCTCTCGTCGATAGATATGTAGATGATACAGGTAATCAATTTGTCCAGTGTTATGATAATCACTTTGAAACTATAGAAAATGTTGATAAAACTGGATTTTTAATCAGCTATTATCTCACCCCATGCGTGTACAAATAAAATATCAAAGAAATCCCATAAAACAAAATTTATGGGATTTATTGGATATTTTAATGTATCCTAATCTCATACAAATTTTTGGAGGGAATTTATGGATTATATTCCTATTCTAAATTTTGGGGAATTTTTGGGACATGGTATAGCAGACAATGGTAAAATTTATGAGGGGTATGAAATTGACGGAAAAATCCAATATTTTTACGTCGATAATTGTAAAGAAATTTTGGAAGCTGACAAATGAAATTAGTTTTTTGTAAGAATTGCGGAACAGTTTTTAGCTGTTCAAGAAAAGTAAAATATTGTGAATGTGGATTATCTAGTGGGAAATATATAGATAATCTTCATGCGGAAATTCATGGAGAATTTGCAATCCCATTAGGATTTTCAAATTACAGTTTTTTGCAAGCAATTAAAAAGCATGAATTTGATGGAGAAAATTCAGTCCTATTTACCGCTTTTATAATTGAGAAAAATTGCAAGACATTTTCCAGAATCTAAATTTTTGAAATTCCAAGGAGGAATTTTGTGACAATTTATGATATAAAGAGAATCCACGAGGAAAAAGATTCTGACTATTTTTTCAGTTTAGACACAATGAAATTTTTTCATCAGACTTTGAAGTCATTTTCTGTTAAATATTTAGGTAATGACAAATACAGAATTTCTGCACCTATGAGAGATTTCAGCAAAAAAATTGTAGGATTTACGGTACGGATTTTTGATTACAATACCGGAAAATTAGAATTTGAAAAAGAGGAGGAATAAAATGACTATATTTTATGAATCGAGTATTGACGATTATATCCTACTCGGAAGTGATCATGCAGAATTTATACATAGGTACAAAAATTTAACTTCATTTTTTCGGTACTATTTCACCCCAAAAATGATAGCATTTCATTTCAAGAATTTGCGACACAATAATAAAAAAGCAAAAAACATTCTTATAAAGGTATATTCGGTTCATGGCAATATTTATGATGATAAAAATTATGTTTTAGAAAGAGTAATAAAGGAGGATGATACAAAATGAAAGTAAAAGAATTGGTAGATATTCTATCAAAAATGAATCAAGATTCAGAAGTACATCTTGAATATGAACATGATGGGGAACTTTATTTAGTATATACTCGTTCATGTAAACAAGACATTGGATTCCATAATGAAAATTGTGTCTTAATTTCTACTGAATTTCCCGTAGATTTTTGAAGGAATAAACCATAGAATATCAAAGAAATCCCATAAAATAAAATTTATGGGATTTATTGGATATTTTAATGTATCCTAATCTCATACAAATTTTTGGAGGGAATTTATTATGAAAATTCAGGTAACAAATTATTTTGATGTTTGGGGTAACAAACAAGATGGTTGGGTAATTAATAATCAATGCCACGATGATTTTACGTCACATATTTTAGATTTTTGGAACAAAAAATCCATTCTTAAATTTTTGAAAAGAATTGGTTATCTGAAAAAGACAATCAGAGTCAATTCTATTATTTGGGATGATACTCTCATGTCAGGGTATGAATTATTAGACAAGGATTATTGCCCATTGTTTTTTGTCGAAGAAGTGAGAAAATAAAATGGATAGATGGTATATTGATAAATCTGAGCATGATACTACTTACACTTTCCATGATGATAAATATATTCATCTAAATATGAATTTTAATCATAATGGATTTTTTACAGTTTCCTGGAATTTTTCAGGATTTTTTGAACACATGATTTTTGATTCACTTTCAGCAGCCAAAAATTTTGCAAAGGAATTACGGTACAAATTTTTGATTACAATACCGGAAAATTAAAATTTGAAAATGAAGGAGTAAATCTATGAGACATTATTACGTTTATTTTGATACTACGGTATCAAAAAAAAAATCCAGGATTTGGATTTTGTAATTCCAAAAAAGTCAGAGCTTTTTCTTCCTATAGAAAAATGAAGGAATTTTTGGATGAAAGGCAATATTATGATTTTTTGTGCCATAGAATTTCGAGAGAAAAAGCTATGAAATTTTTGGAACCATACTATGACACAAAAAGTAGGGGTTTAGAATTGAACAATGACTCTGACATGATTTGTATGAGAAAAAGCATTTACGATTGGGGGATTTTATGAGACAAATTGTTCATGAACCTTTTGGAAGATTTACGCTTTATAGCAAGCGAATTTATGTCAATGAAACTTGTGAATATTGCGGGAGTGTAAAAACTACTCCGAAAGGAAGAAAATTTCTGTTTAACTATGGGTATCAATCTGATGGATATGGTGCAAAGCTGCAATTTGAAAATCGATATTTTTGCAGCAAAAATTGCCATGATTATTATTACAATTTTGACTGAATTAAAGGAGTAAAAGAAATGGAAAAATTAAACAAATTAAAGCACGGGGTTATGTGGTAGTAAACTATAAGGAAAATTTCCAATAATTGAACATGATTTTTATGTCAAGAAAGTAAATTAGAATATCAAAAAAATCCCATAAAACAAAATTTATGGGATTTATTGGATATTTTAATGTATCCTAATCTCATACAAATTTTTGGGAGGTGAGTTTATGCGTAAATTTTCATGGCGAAAAGATGGTATGAAAGAAATTTTGGATTCCCCCCATAAAACGTGGAATAAGCAAACAATTGCTTTAATGACTGGAAATGTATGGGATAATGGGTATTTTTCCAATTATATTAGGTCGTGGAATAAACTGGAATGTAATGGAATAAAAAATGAGCCTGGGCATTTACAAAATTTTGATTTAAGACCATTTGGAAATATACCACTAATTATTAGAAATTTTTTCAAATTTGAAGTTTTTGAAAATTTAGTTTTAATGGAAATAAAAACATATTACAATAGAAAAACAAGATGGGAAAATGATAGACAAAAAGTAATTCATGGATACATAGTTTACGGCTATGATTATGTAGATGGTAAAAGCAACGTGAAAATAGTAAAAAAATTTTATGTGAATAACAATTATAAATCAATAAAATTGATTGATTGGATTTGCGATTCACTTATTGAGGAGGAATAAAATGTTTAATTTTAATCAATGGGATTCTAGGCATAGATTTGATGGAAGAAGATTTTCAGAATTGCTTTCCAGTAATCAAATAGATTTTTTGCTGAAAAATAAAACTAATGGAAAGCAATATAATAGAAGAGCTTATAATCAAATGGACGGAAAGCAGCAAGATAAATTTGATGAGCAGTTTTACAAGGAAAAAACTAATTATGGATTTCATACCATTTTCATGTCAGATACTTCTTGGTATGAAATTCCGAAAAATGTTTTTGAATTTGTAAAAGGAAAATTTCCAATAATTGAACATGATTTTTATGTCAAGAAAGTAAATTAGAATATCAAAAAAATCCCATAAAACAAAATTTATGGGATTTATTGGATATTTTAATGTATCCAATAAATTAAATTTTTGGAGGAAATTTATGAGCGTAAGTAACATGAGGGGAAAATCGGGTAATTTTATTGCAAACCAGTTTATTATTTTGGATGATGCAGGAAATCGGTTTTTTCAGTCCTATAATTCCATCATTGTAAAAATAGGGAATAATGGTAAAATTTACCTTGATGAAACATATTGGGATTATTCAAAAACTACCGGAAAATATCGGAACATATTTTTATGTGAATCCAGGAAAGAAACTGAAGCAAAAATCAAGAGTGGTGAATATATCCTTACCAATTTGAATCAAGGGAGTAAATAAAATGAAAGCATTTTTTGTATTCAAAACTTCGTGGTATACTAACCGAGTAGGAACTCATTTTGAATTTTGTGGTGTTTTTTCTACCCATGAAAAGGCCGATGATTTTATGGATAGTTATAAACTAAATACCGAGATTATGGAGGAATATCATTTAAGGGAATATACAGTGGATGAACCTCAATGGGATTATAATGATTATTTTTGACGGAATAAGGATGTATAGGAAATGAGTAAAAAAGATAATGATTTTAGAAAACCCCTTTTTGGAATTATCTCATTCTACAAAAATTTATACACTATTTATTACAAAAAAAATAGAATCAACCAATCTATATCAAAAGCAAGATATAATGACTCAATTTTTGAAGAATTAAAAGATTCAGATTTTATCATCAGATATGATAAAACACATTATTCAAAAGTAATTGCCGAAGTTTTTTGTGAACCAGTTTGTTCAGATTTTCGAGAACCTAGTACCATGTTCAAAGAAAAAGGTTTATCACTTAAAGAGTATATTGAGCATGAAAAGGAACTAGGAATTGTAGTACAAACGTATAAGGAATACAAAGAAGAAAAAGTATAAGTAAAAACTATGTAAAAAAGTTTAATCTTCCCAGCTCAAATTTTTATAGGAGATTTTCATGTACACTTTTTTTAAAAGAACCAAAAGGAAATTTATGGGTTTTTGGCTATCCCATCCTATGATGGAATATGTATCTGAAAGTATTGGGATATTTTTGATTTTTATGGTGCTTATAATTCTTATGGGAATAAGGAGGGGGTAGGGGATTATGAGGAAACAGCTATGGAAAAAATCAATTTTTCCTGCAATCTTTTCTTCATTGTTTATTTGGATTCTTTTTGAATATATAGGATTTGGATTTATTCAATCAACATTGATTTTCATTTTTACAATTCCGTGTATGTATTTTTTGATACACATTGGAAACCTAGTTTCCAATAAGATTTTTAAGTAGGAAAGGAAGGAATAGTATGGACATTGTAGAATTTAACAAAACTTCAAAATGGATAAATAGCCCTTATAATCAGGTAGAATTTGTACTCAGAGCAATTGGTAATGATGTCACTAGGCAATTTCTTTGCATGCTTCATGTTGAAAAACAAGAGGGGGATTTTTCTTACATTGTATGTACTGATGGAAAACGCTGTCATTATGCAATTATTCCCTCAGAATTAATTGAGAATGGAGATTATTCTGTAATTACCAATAATTCAAAAAACATAATTTTGAAGAAAAATGAAGATTCTCAGAGTGTTTTTCCTCATTGGAAAAAGGTTATTCCTTCCATGAGAGAAGAATACAAGGATAAATTGATAAAAAGTGAAAAGATATTTTGTATCCCCAAAATGAATAAATCTGATATGTTCAAATTTACCATTGAATATGCTAGATTTATAAGGGAAACAGATACAATAATAGCAATTCAGTATTTTAGTGACATAAACTATGATGGGAACTTTGAGGTGTTCTATCAGGACAATGAAAAGCCAGTGGAATTTATGAATACTGTAAACAAAGTTTTTGCAGTAATTATGCCTATGTCAATTGAGGAGTAATAAAATGAGAAAAATTTGGAAATTATATTCCGGTAAACATGCTAAAATAGTTTATAAATGGATAAAAAAATAAATAAAATTGTACCCCATGTGTATACAATTAGAATATCAAAATACCGGATTTATTTTTATTATTCTAAATCCGGTATAATAGGATTCAAGCTATGAAAGACACTAATTATAAGATTGGATGTTTAATATGTAAAAAACCGTGGAATCCTGATGATTTTATTTCAACAAGAAGTAAAATTTGTAATTCTTGCATGACACTAAAGTACAAAAACAGATTAATACATGAAGAATTAATTTTTAAGAAAACTGATAAAACAAAAAGATGCCTCGAATGTAATAAAGTAAAGCCTCTAAGTAAATTTAGATTTTTGTATCGTAAAGAAGGGATTCAAGATTGTATATGTAAAAAATGCAGAAGTAAAAAGCTAAATACTAGAGAAAAAAGAATCCCTTTTACTGAAGCAATACCATATCTAAAAATACTCCCTTCCATTTTTACTGTAATAGATTATGCAAAAGTTATGAATGTAACTGGTAAATATGCTTCCGGTAGGATTTTAGTTTTTGAAAAGTATGATATTGTGAGAAGAATTTCACACGGTTTATGGGAAAAAACTGAAAATTGTGAAACAAACTGTAGAATTTTTGAAAATATTTATAAGGATAAAAAACAAAAAAAAGTAGACAATCTCATTATTAAGGAGAAAAAGCAATGATACACGATTGTTCTAACTGTATACATTCAACAAAAGATGTTAAAGAAAATCCTTGTTTCAAGTGTATGGATACCATTAACAAAAAATATTGGGAAATGTGTGATTATTCCAATTCAAAATTAGCTGCTGAAATAAGGGAAAATTTTGCAATTTATAATATTATTCAAGCCCAAATAAAACAGCTTCCAGAAAATTCTAATGAAAGACAAAAAGCAATTCTTCAAAGAGCTGCTACAAAAGAAAAATTAGCTCATATTCTTTTCAATACTTTATTTGATGATAAAATCAGAATAATGGAGGTAGGCTTTAATGGAAAACTGCATACTATACGATAAATGCAAAAAAATGATTTATCAAAAAGCAGGTACTTTAGCCAGAAAGTATCACATGGAACAGGATGAACTTATTTCACAAGGGAATCTTATCTTTGTAAAAACCTTGAACAAATTTAATCCAGAAAAATCATCCTTTTCCACCTATCTTTATGAATCACTCAAAGATTTACGGAATTATTGTGAAACCCAAAGGAAACATACTTTAGTGGGTAGTTTAGAAGAAAGGAATTATTTCAATAATTTTGAAAAAAGTGATGAAACAAATGAGGAGTATATTGAAGAAGATTTTTGTAAAACCATAATTCAAATAGAAAATCAGAAAGAATTGTCAGAAAAAGCACAAAAAATGCTATGCTATATTCTATCCAGGGATTGGGAGATTTTTGGTTATAAAAAACAGCACAAGGCAAATTTTAGAATGATGAAAACACATTTCAAGACAAGTCTTGGGTGGGGAATAACTGAAATAAAAAATGCGTGGAAAGAATTAAGTGATTGGTGGGATAGAAACTATTGCTATTACTAAAGGAGTATTTGATATGAAAAAAAGAAGATTTGTTATAGAAGAAACTGTAGAGGTGTCCTATCCATTGATAAATGAACCCCCTGTTCGTTTTGATGTAATGTTAAAACGATTTCAAGAAGAAAATCCATTGGATGAAAACAATTGGGGATTGGTAAGAATTACTCCTACAGTAAGATATGGTGGATTTGTGGATTCTATAGACCAATTTTTTGAAGAAGTTTATTCATTGGCAAAGGACAAGGGTATTAACATTGTAAATGTACTAGTAGATATGGCAGTAACAAAATTGATAGAAGAATATAAATTAGCCATAAGTGAAAAAGAGATAAAGGAGGAATGAAATGAAAATAGGAAAAGCAATTATGGACACTTTTTTTGGATGGGATAGCCATGCAAAAAATAGATACTCACTTATTCCTGAAATTATTAAACCTGTTTTTACTAAAAAAGAAAAGGAAATTATGATTCAAGTTTTTATTGATGCAATTAAAAAATGTTCTGATAAAGAAGTAGATGTCCTTATTACAATTCACAACAAAATAATCAATTTGTAAAAGGAGAAATAATCATGGTAGTAAAGAGAATTTATACTGACATTTCTGAAAAAGTATTTTTTGGCATGATTCAGAGGGCAAGACTAGAAAATGCCTGTGTGGGGAAAGATGGTAGAATAGACATAGAAAAACTTTTGTCAATTATTGTCGAAACTTATTCTGATGGTTCATATACTATTATTAAACCTAAAAATGCAAAGATAGAGGCTAAAAAAAAATCAGAACGGGTATAACAAGGGGTAAATTATGGGTTGTGATATTCATACACATTTGGAAATTAGGTGTAATGGAAAATGGGAACATTATTCTGACATAAATATCAATAGGTGGTATGCACTTTTTGGAGTTATGGCAGGAGTAAGAGATTCAAGCCAGAAAATGATTGTGAAACCCAAAGGATTTCCTGTTGATGCTTCTCTTATTACTAGGTTAGATTATGAAAGATGGGGTGTGGATGCTCATACTCCATCTTGGTTTAATGAGAAAGAGATAGAAAAATTAAGAACTTGGCTGAAAATACAAAAAGGAAAGGGTGAAAAAACTAATGACACTTATTTTGCTTATGATTTGGAATGGGATATACTAAATCATACTTATTTATTTGGTAATGTAATTACTGATATTGAATACTTATCTAAAGAAATAGATGCAGTACGATTGGTTTTCTGGTTTGACAATTGATTTTTATGCCCAATAACTGTCATTTTTTCAATGTTGATACTATAATGAATTGGTAGATTATCCAAAGGAGGAATAAGGTTTTTAATCGTGGTATCAGCAAGTGGTAAGCTAACAGCCTTTGAAGCTGTTATCGATGGTTCAATTCCATCTACCCTGATTTCTATGGCAGTATAGCCAAAATAGTTAGCATTGAGTAGGTAGTGTCAGTAATTCTTCTTGGGGTCATGATGGAATTGGTAGACATAACAGGCTTAAACCCTGTTGGCTATACAGCCGTGTGGGTTCAAGTCCCACTGACCTCATACTACTTTTATAGTAGTTTTTTGAAAAATCATAAGGAGTAAAATGAAATGAGTGAAATTTCTATTGAGGGGGTAAGATATGGATAAATTTATAGAATTTAACAAAATTGCTAGACTTTCAAGAATGATGACTATAACAGAAAAAATAGATGGTACAAATTCACAAGTGTATATTACTGAAAGTAGTGATGAAGATACCGAATACTGTCTTTTTAAGAAGGATGGATTGTCTTTATATGCTGGCTCAAAATCAAGACTACTTATACCTTCAAAAGAAAAAGACAATTTTGGCTTTGCTAAATGGGTGCAAAGCAATGCTGAAGAACTCATTACTTTAGGAATTGGAAGGCACTTTGGAGAATGGTGGGGTAAAGGGATACAAAGAAAATATGAGCAAACAGAAAATTATTGGAGTCTTTTCAATACTAGCAAATGGCTTGATAATTTTGACAATACAAAACCCCTTTGCCCTTCATGCTGTAAAGTAGTCCCGGTTCTTTATCGAGGTATGTTTGATACTAATGAAATAAATGCAACACTTGTTTTTTTGTTATCAAATGGTTCAATGGCTGCTCCTGGTTTTCTGAAACCAGAAGGAGTAGTAATTTACCATGAAGCTTCAGGAATCTATTTCAAGAAAACTTTTGAAAATGATGAAGGTAAATGGTTAGAAAATAAATAAATAAATGTATATTTTGCCCCTGCTAGGGAAGTTTTCATTAACCTCCTTTAACTTTTCCCCCCCAATTCCTTCCTTTTGTGCCTTAGCAGGGGCTTTTTTCAACAGTCAAAAACCCTCTAGAATCGTTCCATTTTAATAAAAAGTGAAATTATACCATCTATGCCTGCAAAACCTTCCTATGCCCCAATTTTCCGTGTTCCTGGGCATTTTGAAATAGAAGTTGTTTAGATTTTTTCTAAAAAATACCCTAAAAACTATATTAGATTTTTCATATATATGAAAAAAACATGGTCGGTTCTAAACCTAGATTTAGAATCGGTTCTAAACTTCGGTTAAGATTACTATATAATATATAACTATCTTAATTTATTTAATAAAATAAATGTGAAATCTTTGATTTCACTTAGATTTTCCACTTTGAAAGTATTCTTTTTGTTTTAAAATAGTATTATACTATACCACTTATAACAAAATTTGGATTCCAACACTATCATAGTATATACGAGGGATTATGCCAGGTCAATTAGGTTTTGTTTATCAAAAAGATGCTATTTTTAAATACAATCTGAACTTGCGAGAATGTGTAGCCTTAGATTGGCTCATTTGGTTTATGGATTCAGGGAATCAGGATACCATTGAGAAAGCTGATGGAAGATATTTTTGGATCAAATACTCCAAATTTATACAGGATGTGGGTGAATCACTAGGGATACATAATGTAGTTTCCGTAGCCAATTTTCTAAATAATTTGTGTAGTAAAGGTGTTTTAAGTAAATGTGACACTGGAAAACATGGAATAAGAAGGCTTTATTTCAAATTTAATCCTGTAGTTAAGGATGAATTGAAAAATGGGGTAAAAAATATGAATCTTATAACTGTTCCAAATGATTTGATGGAAGGGGTTCATCCAAAAGTAATAGAAATTTTGTCTGAAATATCCCAAATTTATATAAGTGAAAATAAAAAACTGTTTTCATTTCCATATCCAATAAGAAAAGTTACAAAAAGTATAAAAGTATTCAATACACAATTATTGGATATATTATATGGGAGATATACCCGAAAAAAGTATTTTTTGAAAGATGAATTTTTAGATAAAAATGAAAAATTGATAACTGATGAAAACTATGAAATGGTAAAAAGTTGTAAAGGTGATTGGGATAAAATAAGAGATTTAGTAATTACTGCATCTGAAAATTATTCATTATGGTTTAATGAAGATAGGGAACCATTAAGTAAAACATGGTTAACTAGGGATATTGGAATGTGGATATACAATTCCATGATGCAGACTTCATTGTTTTTGGCTTGTATTTTGCATCCACCAGCTAGTATTGTTCAAGGTTTGACAAAACAGATTATAAAAAAGTTACCAGATAATGTGTATGAAATGGCAATAAAAATAAAAAGAGATTTATTCAAAAATTGTAGTGAGCAAGAAACGGATGTATTTTGGTTTGCTATAAGTAAGGTGTTGAAAGTTGAAAGGAAATTGAAAGCAATATATTCTGACAATTATCTTGTGTGCTTATGGCTTGATTATGAGCATAAGGGTAATTGGACTTGTAATTATCTACAATGGCTTTATACCTGTTGGGGAGAAGATACTGCAAAGATGCTTTTGACAAGGCATATAGGGCCAAAAGGAAAAGCATGGAAAAATTGGTTTTTTAGTGATGGAAATTTGAAAGATATTGCTTCAGAAATTTATGAAAATAGTTTGGAGGAATAAATGAAAAAGTTTACTGATTTTTATGAAGCATGGTGGTATCTGCATGAACATAAAGTGTTTATGAATATGCCACTGTATGAAAAAGACAATAGTATTATGATAACAGCCTTCTCTGATTTACTTTGCATTGATGTAGTTAAAGTGAACTCTAAAACTTCTCAAATAGATGACGATGAAAGTCTAAATACAAAAACTGAAGTTTGGTTAGAAATTGGCCCATATTGGGAAGAAACCGATGAAATGATGCTTAGAATTGGCGTGCCTAAGTGGATGGGTTCACACGATCCAGATTTGGATTGTGGCGGGGGTACTTTTGAAGATGCTATTATTGCTTTGGCTAATAAAGTTGAAGAAAAGTATCCTATTGAAAAATATGGGAAATTGGAGCTTTAGTATAGAAAGGATGCCAAAAATGAATGTGGTGATTTGTCAAGATAAAGAAGCCCCCATAAAAGTAAGTCTAAAATCAGGGGATATTTATTTCAGTTTGGCTAAAGCTATAGAATTAAGGGATAGGCTGACATCAATAATCGGAAAGGTGAAAAAGACGGGTAAAAAGAGGCATATGATGACTAAAGTAAAATGTGTGATGCGTGAAAAAGAGGACATCATGGGTACAAAAGTTGGCTTCATTCGTCAGCACTTCCGCAGGTGGTGGCATGACTATGGTGCGGAGTTTATCGGCTCCATCGTATTCGGGATGCTGTTCGCGGTGCTGTTTTTCGCGGTACTGCATATCGTGAGGGGGTGAGTATGAAAAAAATCCTTGCATGGCATTTCACGGATGGAATGTCTTTGCGCGACGGACAGTCATTAGAAGTGGGGGGAAAATACACCTATGAGGGCGAAGTCAAAATCTGCGAGTCAGGCTATCATGCTTCGCGCCGACTTATTGACGCCCTGAAATTCGCGTCAGGATCACAGCTATCACACGTTGAGTGCTGGGGTGATGTCCAAGAGCAAGGCGACAAATTGGTAGCTCGCAACCGAACGGTCCTCTGGACCATCGACGCTACCATGATCCTCCATGAATTTGCGTGCCAGGTAGCAGAAATAGCCCTGTCGAAAATCGAAAACCCCGATCCGCATAGCCTTGCCGCTATCGATGCAAAGCGCAAGTGGATACGAGGCGAGATATCCGATGAGGAGTTTGCCGCCGCACGATCGGCCGCACGGTACGCCACAGGTTCCGCCACACGGTACGCCGCACGGTACGCCGCAGATTCCGCTGCACGGTACGCCGCATGGTACGCCACAGATTCCGCTGCAGATTCCGCTGCACGGTACGCCGCATGGTACGCCACAGATTCCGCTGCAGAGTCCGTTGCACGGTACGCCGCAGAGTCCGCTGCAGAGGACGCCGCATGGTCCGATTTTGACACTCTCCTCACGCAGATGGTGGAGGATGCCCACCAGGAGGCCACCGAATGACCCCCCACTTTATTGTTCGCAATCAAGTTGTGTGTTTCGGCAATAATCGGCGCACTTTTTGGAGTTGCCATCCTGTTATTGGCAATAGTTAAAGAGTCACGCTGGGCAAAAAATATAGGGAAGGTTATTTTGGGTATCTCAATTATCGTGACATTAGTGACTTTTTTGTGGATGGTGTGGCTATGACCCCCGCAGAACTCGACCAAGTGGAGCAAGCGAAGGAAGCGTTGCCCAATGCTACGCCGGGGCCGTGGATGATGCACCGAGATATTTGTCACTTTGGCACTATGACGGAAATCTATAATGATAGTGGCATAATAGCAGAGGCAAACAGAGAATGCGACACGCCTATTATTGCCGCCGCCTGGGTTCTCACGCGCCGAGTGATCGAATTAGAAAACCAAGTTAAAGACCTACAGGTAGAGCTTACCCAGCCTGTACTTTGCGCAGTCCACAGGCAAGCCGACAAGATAGCAACCCTGGAGGCCGAGGTCCAAAGGCTCAAGGACTGGCAGGGGGGCGATATTGCCAAAAGTAATGACATATAGGGCAAGATTATGGCAAGAGCTTGATCCTATCTTTGGTAGCCAAAAATATTAGGACAAAGATTTGCGGCTTGAAGATAAGCTATATGTTGACAACCTCACCGCCCTCATCACCGAGGCCCAAGGAGGAAGTAATGGAATCTGAATTGGACAAGATAAAGAAATTGTTGAAAGCGGCTTACGACCACCTCAACTATTGCGGATGGGGTGATTCTTGGGAACACGAATGCTCGGAGGGATTACGAAAAGAGCTTGACGAGTATTTTTCCGACAACTACCCGGCCACGCCGGAAGGAGGGGAAGGATGAAGGATAGTCTGTGGATAGGTATAAGAGATGTTA
>Ga0172375_10001563_pt1 | contig 36761 bp, 32 predicted proteins | sample LakKiv1m_FD_114537 | JGI IMG/M metagenome (GOLD analysis project Ga0172375, IMG submission 114537) | Freshwater microbial communities from Kabuno Bay, South-Kivu, Congo - kab_092012_11.1m | ecosystem: Environmental > Aquatic > Freshwater > Lake | place: Democratic Republic of the Congo... | reverse complement strand
CTGAGCTTTACCGCCGTTGCCTTGAACTCCTGGCCGTAACTATGTATCTTCCTCGGTCCAATCATCTTTGCCATTATAACACCTCCGTTAGTCCGAGGTGTCTACATTATCGGGGGAACTTTTGGATTCGCCTTAGAACGGTTGTTAGTCCCAGCGTCGAGAGGGAGTGGCTCGTTCCGACGGCGGAGATAGGGATAGCGGTCGCGACCCAGCAGTTCATGGCGAGCTTCTCCCATGTGTTCTGGGGCAGGGAATTCAAAGGGCAGCAGACAAACTCGGAATTCGGCGCTGTGACCGTAACCTACCGGTTTTGAACTGCCGAGCCTTGATCGGCTTGACAACTCCGGGAAAAGGTATATATCTAGTCCAACTTTTGCGGGTAAAACTGCACTCATTAGATGAAGGAGGTAGATCATGAAACATTTGAAGTATTCAGTATCCGTGATGGCGGTCCTTGCCCTTGTCCTGGTTTTCATCGGCTGTGCGAAGCCGCCCGAGGAGGAAAAAAAGGCCGCACAGACCGCCATGACGGCGGCGACAGCGGCGGGGGCCGACAAGTACGCCGTCGCCGATCTTGACGCGGCGAAGAAGCTCTGGGAGGCTGCGGAAGCCCAGGTGAAGGACAAGAAATACAAGGAGGCCAAGCAGGCTTATGTGGATGCCAAGGCCGCATTCGAGAAGGCGACTGCCGCCGTAGCGGCGGCCAAGAAGGCTGCTACCGACGAGGCGACTGCCGCCGTGGCTGCCTTGGAAGAAGGCTGGAAAGGCATCGAGGAGTCTGTAAAGAAGATCGAGAAGAAGCTCAAGGACAAGAAGGAGGCCTGGGAAGCAGACGCCAAATCCTTTGCAGACAGCCTGAAAGCCGGCAAGGAGATGATCGCCGCTGATCCGCTCGGCGCCAAGGCGAAGGTGGGAGAGCTGAAGGCCGTCATCGAGAAGTGGGATGCGGCGGTTAAAGAGATAGCCGCTACCCCGGCCAAGCCCGAACCCAAAAAGAAGAAATAGCGTTTGGTACATGAACCGTAAGGTGAAAAAGGGCGCTCCGTCAGTGAGTGGGGAGCGCCCTTTTGTATTCTTCTTCGGTCATGACATCGTCATTTGGTATGGTTCTGGAATATCTTGGCGCTCTCCAGGGAAGAAGGGGGGATCGTATGAAAGCCGTCGTCTACCGAAGCTTAGCGGGGCTGGTCGTGGAGGAAGTCCCTGCTCCGGAGATTGAAGACCATGCGCTTCTTGTCCGGGTTGAGAATACCGGCTTCTGCGGGTCGGATCATTCATTGATTGAAAGCGGACTGCCGATTGATGGAACGATCCTGGGTCACGAGGTAAGCGGGGCCATCGCCGGGTGGGGCAGAAAGGTGAGAGGATTTGCCGAGGGGGCGCGGGTCATCATTCGACCCACGTTCTGCGGAAAATGCCGCGATTGCCGGATGGGCAGGCCGCAATTCTGTCAAGGGCAAAGACGCACCATCGGAATCGGCGATCTGCCCGGGGGATTTGCCGAGTATATAAAGGTCTATCCTCAGATGGTCATTCCGATACCGGAGGGGGTCGATTCGAGAAACGCGGCCCTTGCCGAAACCTTTGCCGCCGCGCTGCACGGGATCAACGCCGCAGGAGGAGAAGGCGGCTCCGCTCTCGTCATGGGAGGAGGGCCCATAGGGCTTGCGGCCGTCAGTTTACTGAAGCTCTTGGGTTTCTTCCCTATTGTGCTTTCCGAACCCGTGCCCGAAAAGAGGGAGATTGGAAAGCGGTTCGGTGCGGATCATGTGATCGATCCCCGCGGCGGGGAATTAGGGCAAAAGACCCGGGAATGGACCGGAGGGATCGGTTTTGAGACGATCCTGGAATGTTCGGGTGTGGCCGAAAACATCCCCGCGGCGTTTGAACTGGCGGCCAGCGGGTGCTCCCTGTGCATGGTCAGCATCCTGTTTCGAGGGATCGTTCTGAATCAGCCGATGGTGATGAATTTCAAGGAACTTCGTTTCACCGGCTCGTATTCCAATACGCATGAGGAAAATGTCCGGTGTCTGAAATGGATGGCCGAGGGGCGGATCGACGGCCGACCGATGATCTCGGACTTGATTTCGCTGGAGCAGCTGCCCTATGTCTACCGGGAGCGGATCCATCCCGGAAAATCCATAAAGGTCATGCTCCAGATGGGGAAAGGGTTTGGTCAATAGCACCATCCGGGCGCTCGGTCTTACCGGTGGCTGGCGGGCTGCCGTCTATAAAAAGGATCGGAGTTGCGTGCGGTGGGAGGAACCCCTGTGTCGATGGGGGCTATTTCAGGGAGCGTGGGAGTGCTAATTGCCGCCGAATTTTCTCCGCTCTTCATCGCGGATTTCCCGGCGCAGCAGCTTGCCGACTTTCGATTTGGGCAGCATGTCACGGAACTCGATGTAGCTCGGGACTTTGTAAGCAGCGAGTCTGTCCCGGCACCATCTGAGCAGATCGGCGCTGCTGACCCCCTTGGCGTCCTGTTTGAGCACCACAATGGCTTTGATCCTTTCCCCCAGCTTCATATCGGGGATGCCGACGGCGCATGACCCGATGACGGCCGGGTGATCCTGGAGGACAGCCTCGACTTCCGAAGCGGAGATCCTGTAACCTTTGCATTTTATGACATCGGCGGTCCTCTCCATGAATTCGAGCTCTCCCTCTTCATTGAGCCTTATAAAATCACCCATTCGGTAATACGTGTCGCCTCCCAGCCGGATGTAGGCATGTGTCGTTTCCTCAGGTTTTTTCCAGTAGCTCTTGATCGTGTAAGCCGAGGTCACGGCCAACTCCCCGACCTCCCCTTCAGGTAGCGGTTCCAGGGTTTCAGGATCAATCACCAGGCATTTTCTTGATTTTAACGGCCTCCCCACGGTTTTCGGGCTGGGCGTCTTTTCGAGCGGACTGTAGGCCACATGTCCCACCTCCGTGGAGCCATAGACCTGGTAGATGGGGTTGTCGTATCTCTCCCGCCACTTGTTGTAAACCTCACCCGGGAGGACATCGCCGCCACAGTAACAGTATTTCAGGGAACCGATGTCGTACTGGTCGACCCTGTCGTTTTCCAGGATCATCCGGTACAGCATCGGTACGCCGAGCATCCAGCGGACCTTATATTTTCGTATCGCCTCCAGGATCGCATCCACCTCCGGAACCGGCATCAAGACCATCGTATTTCCTTGATTCAGCGCGGTTGCCAAGGCAAAGCCCTTGGCCATGATGTGAAACAGCGGATTCACCATGATCATGGTGTCTTCACCGGCAAAGAGATGACCCTTGAGAACGTTGTCCATGATATCCCGGATATAGGATACCTCTCCCATGTGGTTGCCGGCCACCCCTTTTGGGAAACCGGTCGTTCCCCCCGTATACATGATATAGGCCAGATCCTGCCAAGGGTCGATTTCGATCGTCGGCGCTTGACGCCCATGGTTCAAGATTTCCTTGAAATACAGTACCTCCTTGCCCTTTTTGATCTTTCCTTTGGGCAGCCTGTCCAGCAGATGCCCGGCATATCTTTTCCAGCGGGGAAGCATGTCCACCAGGTTTGTGACGATCACCCGCTTCAGGTTGGTTTTCCCGATCACCTCCTGGATGTACATGAAGTTGGTGTCTAGGCAGATCACGGTTTCCACCTCGGCATCGTTGATGATATATTCGATCTCATGGGAGGTGTAAATCGGCGAAACCGGCACCACGGCTCCGCCGATCTTGTTGATGGCAAAATTTGCGATGACCCACTGGGGACAGTTCGGGATAAAAAGCATGACTTTTTCTTTGGTCTTTACCCCGGCGTTCAGGAGGCCGGCGGCAAACCTCTCCACGAGTTCTTGCAGACGCGCATAGCTGAACCGCTCCCCCAGATAGATGATGGCCGTATTGGCGGGATATTTCCGGCATGCCTCGTCGAATCGGGTATAGGTGCATTCGTTGCGATAGGATTCCATAAACGCTTCTTAAATTCCAAAATAGGCCGATTTCACATCGGGATTGTCCATCAGCTCCTCTTTCGTCCCTTCCAGAACACTGGACCCGTTTTCGATGATATAGCCCCAATCGATGATGGGCATCACCGGCCGCGAATATTGTTCGGAGACGATGATGGTGATCCCGCGGCTTTTTCGGATCTCCCGGATCGCTTCAACGACGATTTTCTGATAGACGGGGCTCAATCCGAGCAGGGGCTCATCCAGAAGCAACACCCTCGGGTTGGCCATCAGCGCCCGGCCGATGGCCAGCATTTGTTGCTCGCCTCCGCTCAAGAAACCGCCCTGCCTGCCCAGGAACTCACGGAGACGCGGAAAGACGCTGAGCACGTATTCCAGATTTTCCTTCCTTTCCCTAACACCGGTCAGGTACGCGCCTATTTTCAGGTTCTCCAGGACGCTGCTTTCCGGGAAGATCCTCCGCCGTTCCGGACACAATACGATACCGGCCTTCGCCCGGGCATGGGGCGGAAGATTCGTTATGTCCCGCCCTTCAAATGTGAGGCGGCCGAAGAGCGTGATCCTTTCCCCGCCCCGCATCTGCTCTTTTTTCCTGATATCCAGCATGATGCCGGAGAGCGTATACATGAGGGTGCTTTTGCCCGCGCTGTTGGATCCGAAGACGCCGATGACGGAACCGGTTTCGGCGGTAATGCTGACGTTGTTCAGCGCGAGCATATTTTCGTAGAAGACCATCAGCTCTTTGGCTTCCAGCACGGCTACACCTCTTCGCTGCCCAGGTAGGCTTCTTTCACGCGGGGATCGGCGATGACCTCCCTGTAATGACCCTCGGCAATCTTTTCGCCGAACTGCAGGGCCATGACCCGATCCGCCACCTTAAAGAGCTCTTTTAACCGGTGTTCCACCATGATCAGGGTAATTCCCTCCATCTTCAGCTTCTCGATAAGGGGGAGCATGCCGGCAACCTCGCTGGCGCTGAGGCCGGAAAAGACCTCGTCGCAGAAGATGATCTCCGGCCGGAGCGCGATGCACCGGGCCAATTCCAGCCTTTTGAGATAACCGGTCGGCAAGGTCGAGGCCGTTTTATAGGGGACGCGCGAATCCCGTTCGAAACCGATCTCCTCCAGAATGTCGACCGCGACCGTGTCCCGGTCCCCGTGCCTGCCGCCGCCCCTCCATCCCCCGATTGCCCGTGCGCGCGGGGACCACAGGGGAATGATCAGGTTCTTATACGCGGGCAAGGAATAATAGGGTCGCATCACCTGAAAGGTCCGGGCGATGCCGGCGCGCGCGATTTTATGGGCCGGCCAGCCCTTGATGTTCACCCCCCGGAAATAGACCTTCCCCCCCTCTGGTTTGATGAATCCGGTGATGCAGTTGATCAGGGTCGTCTTTCCGGAACCGTTCGGGCCGATGATCCCATAGACCTCGCCCTGTTTCACGCTGAAACTGACGGACATCAGCGCCTTCACGCCGCCAAAGGTCTTGTTGAGATGTTCCACAGAGAAGATGCTCATATCTTCGCCCATCTTTCGAATTGATCGTACTTCCTGGCAAAATAGGTCAGAATCCCCTCGCTTTTGAAGACAATGAAACCCGTTAATGCAAGGCAGTAGATGACTATCCGAAACGTTCCGAAGAACCTCAGGAATTCGGAAAGCGGGACCAGGATGAACGTGCCGATGACGGCCCCCAGCATCGATCCCCCGCCGCCGATCGTGACGGCGGCGATGGGGATGATGGAGAAATCCAGCGCAAAAAGGGAAAGTCCCGCCCACATGTAAAGATGGGCCAGATAAGCGCCCCCCAGACAACCGATCAGGGAGGCGATAAAGACCGCCAAGGCCTTCATGTGCGCGACATTAATGCCCGAAGCCCTTACGGACTGGTCGTTGTCCTTAATGCCTCGCAGCACGAGCCCGATATCCTCATCGACCAGTCTTCTCAGGCCGAACAGAAAAGCCAGCAGCAGCAGGATGATCACGTAATTTTCCAGATAGGGATTGGGAAAGCTGTCGAGTCCTGTGATCCCGTTGGTTCCCCCGAGGATATTCAAGGCTTCGATGATTCTGATAAAAAGCAAAGGATACATCAGGGTGACGATGGCGAAATATACCCCCCGCAAAGAAAGGCAGGGTAGAAGCAGGAGCGTGCAGATGAACGCCCCTGATAAGCCCGCCAGCGGGATGGCCAGGTAGACGGGGCAATGCAGATATACATTGAAAATGGCGGTCATATAACCGCCGACCCCGATGAACATGGCCCCCCCTAGGCAGACCAGTCCCACAACATTTGCCAGAAAATCGAAGGAGATGGCGAGCAGGCCATAGACGCACATTATGTTGACGACCCTCTTCCAGTAGGGGGCCATCTCCAAAAACAGCGGCAGCAAAAGGAGGCCGGCGATCAGGAATATCCTCGGGCCGGCCACGTAGAGCATCTCCTTCAGGGAAGAAACGACATAGATCCCCTCGCTTCTGACCTTGATGCCCCTGTCGATCCTCTCCCTTCGTCGGACTTCCACAACTATACCCTTTCTTCCAGTTCCTTCTGTCTTCCCAGGATACCCGATGGTTTTACCAGGAGGGTGATGATAATGGCCAGCAGGGCAATCACCATCTGGAAGTGCGCAGAGAGAAATTTTTCCGTCAGGATTTGTGCAAATCCGATGATAAAGGAGGCGATAATAGCGCCCATCCAGCTGCCCAAGCCGCCGATGACGCTCACGGCGATGGAGAAGACCAGCACGCTGTATCCCGCTTCCACAACGATGTTCCCGAGGGGAAGGATCAATGTCGCCGAAAGGCCGGCCAGAGAGGAGCCGATCGCAAAAGAGACGACGGCCATTCGGTCCGAATCGATCCCCAGCATCATGGCCGCTCTTTCATCCTGGGCGATTCCCCGCAGCGCCAAACCGTTCCGAGTCAGGCGAACAAAGAGATAGAGGATGGCGAACACGGCAAAGCCGATCAGGACGACCAGCAGGCGCTGATCATCGACATTCACTCCCAGAATATCCCGGGAACCGGAAGTAAAGGAGGGCAGTGTGAAAGTGGTGCCCCGCAAACCGCCCCACCGCAACCCCTCGATGATCGCCAGTCCGATGGCATAGGTGGCGATGATTTCCGATATCTCCATCCCTCGGATACGGATGAGCACCAGACGGTACGTCATGGCGCCGATGAGGCCGGCCAGCGCGATGCCGAGCAGGATCGACAGGGGGTAGCGCAATCCCAGGCCGTTCAGAAAGAGCCAGATGAAATAACCCGTCGTGATGTACAGGGCGCCGTGCGCAAAATTGGGCAGCCTGCTGATGCTGTACACGAGGGTAAACCCCAAGGACAGCAGCGAAAGGGTCACGCTGTTGATGATCCCGTAGACAAGGATGTCCATCGCGATGCCGCCCTATTTCTTCATCCAGGGCGGCAGCAGTATCTTCGCTTCCGCTACCTTGGGAGGAAAGACCTGTACACGCTTTCCTTTTTGCCACTGGATGATTCCCGTCACCGCCCCGGTTTTGGGATCGTCCGACGCAATCACCTGATGAGACGCCTTGTCAAAACTGATCCTGCCGTACACGCCCATCAGGTTGACATTTTCCAGCGCCTTGATCACGGCGTCGGCTTCGATCGTGCCGGCCTTCTCGATGGCCTCCTTGAGCGTATAGACCGCCATGTAGCTGGAGGATGTTCCATACCCCTCCGGCTCCAATCCCCATCGCTTTTCATAGGCGCTCGCAAATTTCATGGTCCAGGGGGTGATCTTTGCCGGTGCATTTCCACCGTTGACCAGGTTGACGATGAGATACTCCCCTTTCCCTTCCGTGGCCTTCCAGAATCCGGGCTGCTCGGCGGCATTCACAAATCCCATGGGCAGGGCCTTGAGTTTCATGTTGCTCCACTGTTTCAGAAGGATCGCGCTTTCCGGCATATCCATCCAGAGGAAGATGATGTCCGCCTGCGACTTGGCCACATCGTTCAACGCCATGGAGTAATCCGTTGTGCCGGTGGGATAGACCTTCATATCGACGACTTCCCAGCCGCTGGCGGACAGCATCTTTTTCATGGCCTCGCCGCCGCCCCGCGCGTGCGCCACATCCTGAACCATGATGTAGACCTTGTTGAAGCCGTGGCCCTTCTTGATGTCCGAAAGCAGCGTGACAAACTCATTGGCCATCACGATGACGTGGCTGGTGATTCTGAAACAGTACTTGTATTTGTCGTAATTTTCGGCGACCTTTTTGTGGTAGGCCGGCGTCAGGGCGCCGGTGGTCAGGATGCTTATTTTCTTGTACTTGTTCAGCAGGTCCATCGCTGCCAGTGCCGCTTCCGAGCGAACGGGACCGCCGATGATAAAGTCAGCGTTTTTGTCCAGGATCAATTTTTCCAGGCCGAGCAGGGCGTCGCTGATCGGTACAGCCGGCTCCAGATCGCGCGTATCGATCACTTCGGCGCTGAAGGGCCGTTTCTTCCCGCCCACATTGACGCCTCCCGCGGCATTGATCTCTTCGACCGCCAGCTTGATGCCCCGCTCCGCATCCCATCCGTAAAGAAACGCCGTGGACAGCGGAGCGCCGATCACGATCGGTTTTTCGGCTGCTGCCGCAACGCAAGCAGCGCCGACCAGAAAAAGCATGACGACGGCTACGACTCCAATACTTCTCCCAAGCTTGTTTCTCATTTCCCCCTCCTTTTTAGACCTGACTGCAAATTCCGGTAACCAAACAAACAGATATACGACTCCCTATCATCTCTCCCGGGCAGCGCCGGGGACTGCCGGGGAGCTGCTCAAAGAGTTTGAGAGTTCCGGGATCTGTTTTTTGAAACTTGCTTCAGCCTTTCGGATAGGATGCGTTCGCTGTGATGCATTGCTTCTGAGAATGCATCAACTATCCGAAATAAGGAGGTACTGACATGAACCGATAACGGTTAACCCCTGTGAGGGGATAAAAGTCGTCATAAGCACGGCCCTTCCTGAGGATAGTTCTGATGAGGGACCGCTTTTGCATGTGAGCCAACTATACGGAAAGGGCGATCCCGTGTCAAGAAAAATTGATCATATCGGAATGCGCCGAGAACATTTCCGGGAGTGTAGAGGCGGTCACGCCTTGAGCACGAACAAGGCATCGGCCACCACGGGCTTCGCTCCGGCGAGGATCAAGGGATTCAGGTCGATCTCGACGATTTCCGGGTGGATGAGGGCGATCGCGCCCACGGCCTGAATGATTCCGACCAGGACCGAGGCGTCCGCCTTGGGAAGGCCGCGGAATTCGCCCAGAAGGGCCTTGGACCGGATATCGCTGAGCATCTCTTTGGCTTCCGTGGGTGCCAGCGGCGCCGCCCGGAAGGTGACGTCCCGGAGCGCCTCTGTGAAGACGCCGCCCAGGCCGAACAGGACGCAGGGGCCGAAGCCGGGGAAACGGGTCATCCCGGCGACGAACTCGCGGCCGCCCTGGATCATTTCCTGGACGAGGACCGGCACCGGCCGGCCGGCTGCCCGGCGGATCGAGCGGAAGGCTTCGCGGAGGGCCTCTTTGGTTTGGATGTCCAGGGCGATCAGTCCCCGGCCCGACTTGTGAAGGATCTCCCAGGTGCAGGCCTTGACCGCGACGGGAAAGCCGATTGCGGTTGAAACCTCGAGCGCCTCGTCTTCGGTTTGAGCTATCTGCTCGCGGGTGACCGGAACCCCGTAGGCGGCCAGGAGCCGCTTTGCCTGATGTTCGTCAAGGGCGGTTTGTCCGGCGGCGAGCGCGGCCCGGATGATCCCTGCGGCATCGTTGTTTTTGGAGGGGAGAGTCGGTTCGAGATAGGGGGCGCGGTCGCGGATCTCCCTGTGGCGCAGCAGGGAAGCCATTCCCCGCGCCGCCTTCTCCGGTGAATCGAACACGGGGATGTCGTGGTCCATGTAAAGGGAAGTGAAGTTGTCCTCCCGCCCGAAGAAGGAGGAGATCACCAGCGGCAGACGGTATCTTCCCAGCAGTTCCACGGCGGCGGGCATGTCCCTGGCCATGGTTTCAAGAAAGGATTCGCGCGACACATCGGCCATCAGGCCGCTGACGTGGGGATAGACCATCTTCAGGAATCCGGAATTGACCGCGCCGTGGAGCACCATGCCGTCCACCTCGCCGCTGGCCATGATGAACTCCGGGATGGTCAGGGCCAGCACCTGCGTGTCGAGGTGAAAGGTGAGATCCACCGGATTTCCGGAGGCGGCATGGGGCGGGATCAGCGGCCGGATCTTTGCCTGGAGTCCGTCCGAGAAACGGGGCACCGTCATGCCTGCCTGATCGGCGGTGTGGGAGATCGCGGTTCCCGGCCCTCCGGAGTTGGTCACCACGGCAAGCCGGTTGCCGCGCAGCGGCGGCTGGGTGGCATGGACCCAGCCGTGGGCGTAGAGGTCCTCGATGGAGTGGCAGCGGATGATCCCGGCCTGTTTGAAGATCCCTTCGTAGAGAAGGTCGGGGCCGGTGAGCGCACCGGTGTGGCTCCGGCCGGCCTGGGCGCCGGCGGCCGATCCGCCCACATACTGGGCCAGGACCGGCTTGCGGGGTGTGATCCGTCGGGCGGCCTCGATAAGCCGCCGGCCGTCGCGGAGCCCCTCGATGTAGAGGATGATCGCCCTGGTCTGCTCGTCCTGTCCCAGGTATTCGAGGGCGTCGATCATGTCGATGTCCGCCTCGTTTCCGCAGCTGATCGCCTTGCTGAAGCGGATCCCCCGCTCGCCGAGGTAAGGGAGGGTCTGGGCGACATAGGTGCCGCTCTGGGAGGCGAAGCCCAGGGTGCCCTGTCTTTTGGGAAGCTCGCCGATGGTCATGTTCAGTGAGGCTGCGGTATTTATGACTCCCATGCAGTTGGGGCCCAGGAAGCGCATCCCGGATGTGGCGGCGATCTGCTTGAGCCGCTCTTCGCGCCTTCGCCCCTCCTCGCCGGTCTCCCGGAAGCCGGCGCTGATGATGATCGCCCGCTTCGTCCCGATCTTTGCGAAGTCTTCGACCACAGGGATGACCTGGTCGGTCGGGACGACAATCAGGGCAAGATCCGGGGCTTCCGGGAGGTCCATCGGCGACGCATAGGCCCTGTGGCCCAGGACGATCTTGTCGGTGGGGTGGATGGGATAGAACTTGCCCTGATAACCGTCCTTGATGAGCGACAGGGCCTGCAGGGTTCCCATTTTCATTGGATTGTTGCCCGCGCCGGCGGTGGCCACGGAACTCGGGTGCAGCAGCAGATGCAGCGGATTGTCCGGCATGGGGGTACCCTTTTTTGTAACGGATCCTTATTCCCGACGCGGCAGAGGCACTATAGACAATCCGGCCCATCCCGTCAAGCCGCAACGGCAGCGGTGCAGTGGCAGAGGAGCGATATATTTCACGGCATAGCGCCATCCGGCCGCGGCAAGCTTCTTGACATTACCGGACTGCAAGAGATATATGGGAATCTACAGGGCAGGTTCGACCCACGAGGCCTGCTCTGTCGGCTTTTATGTAATTTACACCTGGAATAGGGGAGGAAAGGAAGGACAAGGATCATTGGAGGCTGACATGAAACTGAAACAGATCGCCATTCATATCGAAAACTCGCCCGGCCGTTTGTTCGAGATCACCAAGACCCTCGGCGATGCGGGGGTAAACCTGAGGGCCCTGAATCTGGTCGATACGGGCGAGTTCGGGATCCTGAGGCTCCTGGTTTCGGATCTGGCGAAGACCCGGCGCATCCTGATGGAAAGGCAGATCCCCGCCAAGGTCGACGAGGTGGTGGCGGTGGAGATCGAGGACAAGCCGGGCCAGCTTGCGGCGCTCCTTAAGCCTCTGCACAAGGCGAAAGTCAATGTGGCTTACATGTATGCCTTCATCGGTTTTTCGTCGAAGAACGCGGTCATGATCTTCCATTTCAGCGACAACGACAAGGCGGTCGAGATTCTCCTGAAAAACGGCATCAAACCGATCGATGCCAAGGCATTCGGGATGCTGGAAACGAAATAGCGGCGCCGCTCATCGGCAATACCGATCCCTCAGGAGCCGGTGCAGGATCTTTCCCGTCGGCGTGCGCGGCATCTCTTCGGCTGCGATGAAGAGGACCTGCTTGGGCCGCTTGAAGGCGGCCAGCTTGTCCCGGCAATACTCGAGCAGGGTGTTTTCATCGACCTCGGCCTTGGGGATCACCACGGCGACCACCTTTTCACCCCATTTTTCATCAGGGATGCCGATGACCGCGGCATCGAAGACCGCGGGATGGCTCCCGATCACCTCTTCGACCTCGCTGGGGTAGGCGTGCTCGCCTCCGGTGATGATCATGTTGTCCTTGCGATCGACGATCTGATAAAAGCCGTCCTCGTCCTTTCTGGCCATATCCCCGGCCGAAAACCACTCCCCCCGGAAGGAGGAGGCGGTCTTTTCGGGCATCTTGTAATATCCGTCGAACAGCATCGGTCCGCAGGAATAGAGCTCACCGACCTCTCCCACGGCGGCCTCGTTTCCCTCTGCATCGAGGATCTTCACGAAATCGGTGCCCACCGCCTCGTATCCGATGGAGCCGAGCTTGCGCATCTGATCCTCCGGTTTCAGTATCGTGACGATGCCGGCCTCCGTGGACCCGTAGGCTTCGTAGAGCTCGACGCCGGGAAAGAAATCCATGATGGCCAGCTTCATCGCCTTGCGGACCGGGGCCGAAGAGCACAGGAGCTTCCGGATCGAGCCGACGTTCCGCGTGCGCGCCTCGGGCGGGGTGTTCAGAATCAGGTTGTAGTGGGTGGGAATCAGCGAGATGAAGGTGATCTTTTCCCTCTCGATGATCTCCAGGATCTCTTCGGCATTGAACGAGCGGGCAGGGTGAATGTAGGCCGAGCCGCCGATATACAGGAAGGTGAAGGTGTAGAAGGTCGAGTTGATGTGGCACAGGGGCATCACATTGAGGCAGACGTCGTCGGAGGTGAATCCGAAATCGATGGCATTGATCAGATAAAAGGCGATATGGGACTCGTGGGTGCGGACCACCCCCTTGGGCCTTCCGGTGGTTCCTGAGGTGTAGATCAGGATCCACGGGTCCCCGGGGAGGACCTCCGCCCCCGGTTCCCTGTCCGCCGAACCTTCGATCAGCCGTTCGTATTCCAGATACCCCTTTGTCCCGGGGCCCACCACGACATATCTGCCCTGGGCGATGTTGCGGAGCCCCGGCCGTATCTCCTCGATCAGCGGGGTGAATTCGTGGTCGACCACCAGCATCTGCGCGTCGGAGTTGTTGAGGATGTATTCGACATCCTTTCCCACGAGCCGGAAGTTGATCGGCACGATGACGAGGCCCGTTTTGGCCGTGGCAAGATAGATTTCGATGATCTCGATGCAGTTTTCCAGGAGTACGGCAACCTTGTCTCCCTTTTTCAGCCCCAGGGAAAGGAGGCTTCCGGCAAGCCGGTTGACCCGACTGTTGATTTGGCGATAGGTGAAGTTCCTTTGCCTGTCCCGGAGCGCGCTTTTTTCCGGGAACTTCCTGGCATTGATCTTCAGCATGTGACCGAGATTCATCCAGCGAGCCATGTTGCACCTCTGAGATATTTGGAATTCATGCGGTTCTGTCCGCTTCGACGGCGTAAAGCGCGGCGCCGATCGCCCCCGTCAGTTGGGGATGGTCGGGAATGAGCAGCTTCCTGCCGAGCCGCTCTTCGGCCATCACCACCAGAAACGGGTTGTGGGCCACGACGCCTCCGGTCATGACGATCCGTTCCGTGAGCGAGTCCATCTCCAGGACCCTCTTGATGACCGAAAGGAAAAGCCCCTTGACGATGTCCGGGGCCTTTTCCCCCTGCCGGATCTTCTCCAGCACCTCCGTGGCCGAAAAGACGGTGCAGTAACTCCCCAACTCGACCACATGCCCGGATTGTCGGGCCAGACCGTCCATCGCTTCCAGCGGGATATCCAGGCGCGCGGACATCTCTTCGAGAAAGGCCCCGGTCCCGGCGGCGCATTTCCGGTTCATCTTGAATCCGGTGCGGCGGCCCTGGCCGTCCAGCTTGATGATCTTGTTGTCCTGGCCCCCGATATCGATAATGCTGATCTCGAATGGGAACTGGTGAAAGCATCCCTTGCCGTGGCAGCTGATCTCCGTCTTTTCCGCCGCGGCGAAGGCGACGTTTTTTCTGCCGTATCCGGTGGCAACCGCGGCACGGATCTCGTTTCTTGAGCCGTGGGCCATCTCCAGCGAGGCGTCCAGGGCGCTTTGCGCAGCGGCGGCAAAATCGTTTCCCGACCTGGCGACGGCATAGCCGATCAGCCTTTTCGACGGATCGAGTATGGCCACCTTGGTCCTGGAGGCGCCGACGTCCACGCCGACAAAGAGGGGTCGAGAGTGCATAGAGGGCCTATTTGGGCTCCAATGCCTTGACAAGAGCCCGCAGCGTCTTGTTGTAAGGGGTTTCGACCTCCACCTGCCGGCCGTATTCGACGATCTTGCCGTTCATGAAATCGATCTCGGTCCGGCGCCTGTTTTCGATGTCGATCAGCATGGAAGGCTTGTGGTCGCCGGCCTTTCTCATGTACTCGATGGCCTGGGGGTAGTATTTCCAGCCCAGCTCGATCTCATTGGCCCGGGCCACGGCGATGCACTCCTTGAGCAGCGATTCGACGATCTGCAGGACGATCGGGTCGTTCATCGCCTGCGCCATGGTCAATCCGGTCACCGCGCAGACGGGATTCATCGACGAATTGAGGATCGCCTTTCGCCAGACCATGGAATGGATATTGTTCGTGCGGCTGGTGGGCAGCCCGCACCCGGTCAGGATTTTCGCGACGGCAAGCGCCTCAGCGGAGGAGGCAGAATCGAGCTCCTGCAGTAGATGGGGGGGGTGATGAAACGGCATATAGACATGGCCCGGTTTGATGAGGCTGCATCCCCAGTTGACCACGGCCCTCATCACCGGTTTGGGGCCGAGGGTCTCGGCGATCACCGCTTCCGTGTCGATGCCGTTTTGCCAGCTGATCACAAAGAGCCCCTCCCTGTAAAAGCCTTCGATGGACGAGCAGATCAGCGGGAGGGCGTTGGCCTTGACGGTCAGGAAGATGACGTCGGGGCGATATTCCGCCAGGGCGTCCACGTTGGTGCAGGTCCTGGTGACCGCCTGCTGGAGATGTTCGGCCCCTTCGATGAGGATGCCGGGATCCAGGGCCGGTTTGAGCAATTCCGAAAAGACGTCGCAGAGGGTGACCTCGTGACCGCCCTTGGCCAGAAACGCAGCCACAATGCACCCGACCGGGCCGGCTCCCACCACCGCAAACGATTGAGGACGAAAATCCGACTTCTCTTCCATCGCACTACCCCCTTATTCCGTCGGGGGGACGGATGCCGTCCTTGACAGCCGGCCCCGATCCCCGGGATGGGTGATCATGATCATCCCAGATAGGCGTGGCGCACCTTTTCGTCGGACAGCAGGTCCTCCGCCGCCCCTTCGATCACCACGGAGCCGGTTTCCAGGACATAGCCGTATCGAGCGATATGAAGCGCCGCGCGGGCGTTTTGCTCCACCAACAGGACGGTGGTCCCCTCGTCATTCAGATGTTTGATGACCCTGAGTATTTCCGCAACGAGCATCGGGGCAAGCCCCATGGAGGGCTCGTCCAGCATGAGCAGCTTGGGCCGCGACATGAGGGCCCGCGCGATGGCCACCATCTGCTGTTCCCCGCCGCTCAGGGTCCCGGCAAGCTGTTTGGTTCTGATCTTGAGCAGGGGAAAGATCTCGTATACCCACTCGAGCTGCTTCTGAACGTCGCCCTTGGTTTTGTTGCCGTAGTACAGGTACGCCCCCAGATGGAGATTGTCCAGGACGGTCAGATGGGTAAAGAGCTGCCTGCCTTCTGGGACCAGGGAGATGCCCAGCGCGACGATCTTGACCGGGGAAAGGGAGGATATCTCCGTTCCTTCATAGGTGATCGAACCGCTCTTGGAGGAGATGATGCCGGAGATCGATTTGAGCAGGGTGGTCTTGCCTGCGCCGTTGGCGCCGATGATCGTGACCAGGCTGCCGGGCGCAATGGTCAGGGAAACGTTCTTCAACGCCTGGATATTCCCGTAGAAGGCATTGACCCCTTTCAGCTCAAGCATAGGGTCTCTCCTCCCAGATAGGCCTCGATGACCTTTGGGTCGCTCTGAATCCGATCCGGCGGTCCTTCGGCGATCTTTTCCCCGTAATTGATGACGATGATTTCATCCGATACCTTCATCACGAGCGACATGTCATGTTCGACAAGGAGGATCGTCACGCCGCTGTCTCTTATGGCGTAGACCAGGTCGGCCATTTTTTGCGTCTCCACCTCGTTGAGGCCGGCGGCCGGTTCATCCAGGAGGATGAGCTTGGGGCCGGTGGCAATGGCCCTGAGGACCTCCAGCGTCTTTTGTTCTCCCAGAGGCAGGTTCCCGGCGGCAAGGTCGGCCTTTTTCTGCAGGCCGCCCAATATCAGCTTCTCGAAAGCCTGCTCCCGTATCCATTTTTCCTCTTTTTGCATGCGGGGAAGCCGGAAGCCGGAGGAAAAGAGGCCGGCCTTTGAGCGGGGATGACAACCGACCATCACGTTTTCCAGAACCGTCATCTGGGGAAAAAGCTCGACCGTCTGAAACGTTCTGGAAATGCCCATCCCGGCAATGACATGTGGCTTGAGGCCGTTGATCGACCTCTCCTGGAAAACGATGGTACCGGAGGAGATGCAGTGGACCCCCGTGATCAGATTGAACAGGGTCGTCTTGCCCGCTCCGTTGGGTCCGATCACCGACTTGATCTCCCCCTCCCGCACCGAGAAGGAAAGGTCGCAGATGGCCATCAGGCCGCCGAAGCTTTTATGGAGACGTTCCGTGCTGAGGATGAGCGGTTTTTGGATCATGCTTCCCCTCGTTTGACGTATTTTCTCCACATCATCGGTATCCCCTCCAAAAACCCCTCCGGCATGAACAGCAGGATCGCCAGCAGAATGGCGCCGTACATCAGGATGTCGAACTCCTTGAATACCCGCAGATACTCGGGAAGGAAGGTCATCAGAACCGCCCCCAGGACCGCTCCCCAGATATTGTGGATCCCGCCGACGACCCCCATGACCAGGAACATGATCGAATTCATCAAGGCAAAATTGTTCGGCGCGATGAAACTGACAAAGTGGGCGTAGATGCTGCCGGCGACCGAGGCGTACAGGGCGGAAAGGACAAAGATCTGGATCTTGTAAAACGACAGATTGATCCCCATGGCGTTTGCGGCCACCTCGCTGCCGTGCATCGCCCTGAGCGCCCTGCCTACCCGGGAATGGATCAGGTTCAGGGAGAACCAGAGGATGACCATCAAGACGCCCCAGACCAGATAGTAGTACTGGAGGCTGTGACCGAAGGGATACCCGCCGATGTGAAAGGCGGGGATGTTGGAGAGGCCCGAAGGTCCGCCGGTCAGTTCCACCATTTCATTGAAGAGGATGTAGATGATCTCGCCGATTCCCAGAGTCGCGATCGCCAGATAGTGCCCCTTGAGCCGAAGGGCGGGGATGCCGATGATCACGGCAACCAGCGCGGAGAAGAGCAGGCCGCACCCGAACGCGGCATAAATGGAAAAGCCGAAATGGGTGGTCAGGATGCCGGTGGAGTAAGCGCCGATGCCGAAGAAGGCGGCGTGGCCGAGGGAAATCTGGCCGGCGTAACCCATCAGCAGGCTGAGGCCGACAACGACCATGCAGTTGATGCCCACAAAGACCAGGATGCTCAGGTGGTAATCCCCGCTGACGATGAGCGGGATCACGGCAACGAGGGCAGCCGCGACCAGGAGCTTGAGGTAGTTGCTTTTTCCCATGAAAAACCTATATCTTCTTAATTTTCCCGACTTCTTCGCTGCCGAAGATGCCGCTGGGCTTGATGAACAGAACAAGGATCAGGATGATGAGGGCGGTCGCCTCCTTCAGCGCCGATGAGATGAAGCCTGTGGTAAAGGACTCGACCAGCCCCAGCAGAAAGCCGGCGACAACCGCCCCGGAGCCGTAGCCGAGCCCGCCCAGGACCGCCGCGCAGAACCCCTTCAGGGCGAGCATGGGTCCCCGATCGTACTCCATCAGGGCGATAGGGGTGATCGAGGCCCCTGCCAGGGCGCCCAGCGTCGCGCTCAGGGCAAACGAAAGCATCACCATCCTGAAGGGGTCGATCCCCACCAGCGAGGCGGCCATGCGGTTGACCGCGCAGGCGCTCATCGCCTTGCCGGTGATGGTCCGGTTGAAAAAGAGGTTCATCAGGATGACCGCCAGCAGTGACAGGCCCAGGATCCACAGTACCTGCGGGAGGATCGCCGCCCCCCCGATGAGGATCGGCTTCGGGGAAGAGAAATGGGGGAGGCTGTAGGGGTCCTTCCCCCAGATGAACATCGCGATTCCGCGGAAGAAGATGGAGACCGCCACCGTGATGATCAGCAGGGTCATCAGCGGGGCCTTCTTGGAGGGATGGCGGATGAAGAGCCGTTCGTAGAGCATGCCGATGCCGGTGGTCAGCGCCAGTGTGATGAAAAACGACGCGAACATCGGCAGGCCGAGCGTGGTGGTGAGAAAAACCATGATCAGTCCGCCGAACATGACAAACTCGCCCTGGGCGAGATTGATGATCCCCGTGGCATTGTAAATGATCGTGAAGCCCAGGCCCACCATGGCGTAAATGCTGCCCAGGGTGAGCCCTGCTGCCAGATACTGGATGATTTGAGCCTGCAGATCCATCTCGTGTTCCTTTGCGAACGCCCGCCGTCATGCAACACCCGGCGGTTGGCAGCGATCCGGCTGCTGCCAACCGCCGGAGCGGTGGAATGTCGCGTTTCCCTCTATTTGGCGAAAGCCCAATCGCCCTTTTCGACCTGGATCATCTCGAATGCCGACAGGTCCAGTCCGGTATGGTCTGCCGCGGAGATGTTGAACACCCCGCCCGTCCCGGGCCAGTTCTTGATGTTGTTTTCCAGGAAATCCCTGATCTTGGCCTTGTCCGGGCCTACGGCCTTGAGTGCGTCGACGGCCATATAGAGCCCGTCATAACCGTGGCCGCCGAAGGTCGAAACCTCGGCTTTTGTCCTTTTTTGGTATTCCGAGGCGTATCGGGAGAGAACCTGATACTGGGGATGAGTCTTGGCAAGTTTTTCCCACACGACAAGACGGCCGAGCGGGGCGATCACCCCTTCGGCGGCGCCGCCCGCCAGTTCGATGTTCCTTTTGCTGCCGAAGCCGTGGCTCTGGTAAAGCGGCACCATGGCCATGGCCTTCCAGTTTTTCGTGACGATCACCTGGGTGGGGCCCACCGACCAGTTGATCACCGCCTGGGCGCCGCTGGTCTTGATTTTCGTCAACTGCGCGGTCATGTCGGCATCCTTGGGTCCGTACACCTCGTCGGCGACGAGGGTGATCCCGTATTTCGGCGCCATCCGCTTTAACTCAGTTCTTCCGCTGCTGCCGAAGCCGTCGCTGACCGTGACGATCCCCACCTTGGCGATCCCCTTCTTTTTCATATGGGCGTAGATCGCCTCCACCGCGGAGGTATCCGTCTGCGGTGTTTTGAATATCCAGGGGCGCTGAACGCGGGGCATCTCAGAGGTGCCGGTGATGCGTTTGTATTCATCGGCCGGGGTCACGATCTGCAGGGCGGCCGCCATGGAGATCATGGGAATCTTCGCGGTTTCGCAGATCGGGGCCATGGCCATCGACTCGCCGGAGGTGGAAGAGCCGATGATCGCGACCACCTTGTCGCTCTCGATCAGTTTCTTTGTTGCAAGAACGGCCTGGCTCGGATCGCTCTTGGAATCTTCGATGAGGATTTGCACCGGAACACCCTTGATCCCCCCTTCTTTATTGAGCCACTCCTGGACCATGAGGGCGGTGTCCTTCTCCGGCTGTCCCAGGAACGAGGCGCCGCCGGTGATGGACGCCACGAAGCCGAGCTTGATCGGGCCCTGGGCCATGACCGGACTTGTCAAGGAAAGACCGAAAAAGATGGACGTGACGATCAGACAGACCTTGCCTATGATTTTGTGATTCATGCTATTTCCCCCTTTTTTTAAATGGATGAATCTCTTTCTATCCCTGATCACCTTCTTCAGGCGATCGCTTCCAGCCTTCTCCACCTCCTTTCAGCCCCGCCTCATGATCGGCAGCCCCGCCCTTTTTCCCGCAAGGGGGGCTGCTCATGGCTCCGGCGATAGAACATATGTTCGTTTAGTCGCTGTATAGTGAAGATTCACGGTCAAGTCAATGGGAGATTGACGAAGCTCTCCCGCATAGCTTTTGCGACTTTTACCGGACCTTGACGACCAGCGCGGCCCCTGTATCGCCCGCGGCGCAGCCGGCCCACAGCAGGTATCCTCCGCCCAGCCTCACCGTCTCCTCAATGCCCTCGATGATGTTGCGCGCGGCGGTCGGGGCCTGGGGATGTCCATAGACGATGGTGCTGCCGTAATTGTTCATCGCGCTCAGATCCAGCCCCAGTTCCTTGGCCAAAAAGATGTCGTTGGCGGCAAACGGATTATGGGTTTTGACCGTTCTGACCTGGTTTGCGGCGATCCCCGCCCTTTCGAGGGCCATCCGGGCCGCCGGGGCGGTTGCCATCGCCATGAACCCCTTCTTGGCCCTTGCGTACCCATAGGAAAGGATCTGGATCTCCACCGCCGGGTCGGCGCTCAGCTCCTTCGCCTTTTCCCGGGTCGTGACGACGACGGCGGCGTTGCCGTCCGCCGGATGGGTCTGCGAACCGAAGGTATGGGTTCCCTCCGGGAGCACGGGCTTCAGGCCCGCCAGACCCGCGGCGGTCGTTTCCATGATTCCTTCGTCCTTTTCCACCTTCAGGGTCTTGTTTTTTCCGGCCTTCACCTCGACGGGAAACAGGCAGCCCCGCTGAAAGGCGCGGTCGTCGGCAAGGGCGTCCAGGTACTGCTCGTAGCGCCTAAGACTCACCTGATCGCACGCTTCCCTGGTGATCCCCGTCTCGCGCGCCACGTTTTCCGCGGTCTGGATCATGGGGCCTTTGGCCCAGGGATCGCGCGAGAAATTGTCCATCAGCCAGTTTTCCGACAGGACCTCGCCCCCCGGCCCCTGGGGATTGGGCCAGACCGTATGGGGGCCGTTCGAGCAGCGATCCGCCATCAGGGCGTAGACCGTCCGGTAAAGGCCCGTTTCCACGCCGACACTGGCCTGGTAGAGGCACGTCGTCGATGTGGTGCAGGCTTGGCTGATGAGCATCCCCGGGATCGAAACGGCGCCGATCATCGCCGCGGCCCAGGGGCCTCCGTAAAACCACTGGGGCTGGCCGATGGTCATCCCCAGGATAAGATAGTCGAACATGCCCGCGTCCCATCTTCTTTCCGCCAGGAACCGCTTCGAGGTCTCGGCGGCCAGGACAATGGCGTGCTCATTGGCCAGCGATCCCTGCCAGCGCGCGAAAGGGGTGCTGTAATAACCGCGATAAGGGATGAACGCCTTGCTCAGCATAGAGTCACTCCTCCTTGTACAAATGTGGTCGATCCTGCACGTTTTTGCGGATGCCCCGGCAAAGTCAGGCCGCCTCCTCAAGCTGTTCGATAAACGCCTCGATATTGGTCCTGCTCTGCTCTTCGGAATAGCAGCGCAGATCGTTCAGGTCGCCGTTGAGGGTCAGCGTCGGAACGCCCAGCCTTTTCATCAGCCTCTCCGGCATGCCGTAACGGTTGTTGGAATTGTTGGGGCAGGTCTTGGCGTCGTGAAAGACGATGCCTCCGAATCGATAGAACTCGAAACAGCGGCGGATGTACTCCTCCTTGTACGCCTCGTCCCGGACGATGAAGAGCTCCGTATAGGCCCTGGCCATGCTGGTGAAGGGATCCGCCGGATCGAGCTGATCGAAGATCCAGCTGTTGCAATAGGTGGAGGCCACCACCGATGTGTTCAGCGCCCCGAACTGCTCCGCCAGGGATCTGAGCTTTCCCCAGATCGGCATCCCCTCCCAGTACAGTCGGTGTTTTTCATCGGTGACCGTGGCGATCCCGGCCCCCTTCCTCTCTTTCAGTTCCTCCAGGAGCGTTTCATAATATCCGACGCTTTCGCGGGTGCCGCGGGCGACGACGGCAGGGCCCATATGGATCGTGGCATCGAAGAAGGTCCATGGCGCGGGGACGGCGGCGTTGATTTCCAGGCAGGCCTTCCACAGCAGGGAGGTGTCCCGCGACAGGGCGACCGTTTCCTCGAGGCGATCCCGGCGCAGCCTCTCACCCGCGACCGCCTCCAGCGCGGGAACCATCTCCTCCATCTGCCGGGCGATGTCGGCGACCTGGTACTCACGGATCTCGCCGATCTCGCGGTGGGTGTGGATGCCGAGCAAAGGGGCCCGGAATTCGCGGGCATACCAGGCAAACCAGTCCTTCACATCCCGGCATTGGTTGGTGTTGAACACGAGCACATCGGGTTTCGGCACCGAAGCGATCCGGTAGGCGGTTGTGAGCGGGGTTTTTTTTCGCAGAAAAGAGCCGATGTCCGAAGTCAGATAGGAGCAGATATCGGGCGAGTAGCCGACGGCGTTGGCGTAGGGGATCGACTCGGCGGCCATCCGGGAGGCCCCCAGCATCGCCCCGTGGTTTTCCGGGAAATAGACCAGAAAGCCCATGGCGCGAAGCAGCTCGGCTGGCCCCACGCTGGTGCACCAGGCGATCTTTTGGGCTCCGGTCGCCGCGGCGTCGGCCAGCTCCTGGAAATGGGCCGCCATGAGCTGCTTCAGCTTCGTCGTGGAGCGAAATTCGCTTCTTTGTTTTTCCTGTCCTCCGGGCATCTCTTCTTTCATCCTTCTGTCGGCATCCTTCTGTCGGCATCCTTACTGTCGGCATCCCTCTGCCGGTTATGCGGTGCCGGCGGTCCTGCCCATAAGAAACGCCTTCTGGTTCATGTCGACGAATCGTGCCGGAACCAGGCGCTTGATCACCTGCAGCCAGAGATCCTGATCGCCCCCCACCCGGTTGGAGAGGGCCCCCAGAATCACCACCCCTGCCATGGCCGCATTGCCCGCCTCCTCGGCCATGGCGGAGGCTTCAAGCCATTTCACTTCCCCTCCCCCGGAGCAGAGCAGCTTCTCGATTTCTTCTTCGGAAGGGTATCGCGCCTTGCCCAGGGTCACCAGGGGCGGAGGGACGCGAAAACGGTTGATGAAGCTGACCGAACCGGGGTTCAGATAGGTGCGCCAGCGGGCCGCCTCGATCATTTCAAAACCGATGAGGTAATCCGCCCTGCCGTGTTCGACCAGAGGCGAGTAGACCTTTTCCCCCCAGCGCACATGGCTCTCGACGCTGCCGCCCCGCTGCGCCATGCCGTGAACCTCGGCGGTCTTTACATCGTAACCCATCTCCAGGCCCGCGCCTGCCAGGATTCTGCTTGCCAGAATGGTTCCCTGGCCGCCGACCCCGGCCATTAAGTAGTCTATCTTTTTCACGTTCACTCTCCTGTGGACAAGATTATTTTGCTTCCTGCTGGATTGCCCCGACAGGGCAGACCTGCACGCACAGGCCGCAGCCGGTGCACATCACCTCGTTGATGCTCACGCACTCCTCCAGCTGAATGAGGGGCGAGCAGCCGATATCCAGACAGGTCCCGCAATTCGTGCAAAGGTCCGGATCTATCCGGGGAGGGGTCCTTCTTTCCTTGGACTGCAGGGCGCAGGGCCGCCGCGCGATGATCACCGAGGCCTTGCCGCTCTTCAGGTGGTCTTCCAGTATCCCTCTGAAGGCATCCATCTCGTTGGGATCGCATACGTCCACCTTATCGAAGCCCATACCCCGGACCATCCGCTCCAGATCGACCTTCACGGTGGGCTGCCTCTGCAGGGTGTGCCCGGTTCCCGGATGATGCTGATGCCCCGTCATGCCGGTGGTCCCGTTGTCGGCGATGATCGTGGTCGTTGTCCCCTGGTTGTAGAGGGAATTGATCAGCGGATGGAGGCCGGAGTGGAAGAGGGTGGAATCGCCGATGACCGCCACGCAACGATCCGTAACGCCCCCCTTGTCCATGCCGTGGGCCACGCCGATGCTCGCCCCCATGCAGCCGCAGAAATGGAGCGCTTCGAGCGGCGAGGCCGCCCCCAGGGTATAGCAGCCGATGTCGCCCATGACCGTCACGCCCGCCTCCTTCAGGACGACGAACATGCCGCGGTGGCCGCAGCCGGGGCAAAGGGTGGGCGGCCGGACAGGGACATCCAGGGACGGCGCAGGGGAGGATTCGGAGGCCGCCGCCGGAATCAGACCGGCCTTGACGCAGGCCTGGCGGATCAGCGTGGGGCTGAATTCGCCGACAAGGGGGAATACCTCCTTGCCGATAACGGGAATCCCGAGCAGACGGATATGCTCCTCAAAGAACGGGTCCAGCTCCTCGATGACCAGGATCTTTTTCACCCGCCCGGCAAACTCCCGGATCAGCTTCTCCGGCAGGGGGTACACCATCCCCAGGCGGAGGAAGGTTGCCTCGGGAAACACCTCCCGGGCGTACTGATAGACGGCTCCGGAGGCGACGATGCCCAGCCGGTCATCCCCCGGTTCGATCCGGTTGAGCGGAGTGGTCTCGGCATACTCACGCAGTTTTCTGATCCGCTCCTCCACGACCGGGTGACGACGCCTGGCATTTCCCGGCACCATCACGAATTTGGCGATTTCCCGCTTGTAGGGCGAGCGCTCCTTCGGGGGAGGGGGAGCGGCGGCAGGGTCGACCTCCACCAGCGACGAGGAGTGGGAGATGCGGGTGACGAAGCGGACGATGACCGGCATGTCGAAGGTTTCGCTCATCTCCAGTGCCACGGCGGCGAATTGTTTCGCCTCTTCGCTGTCGGAGGGCTCCAGCATCGGCACCTTGGCGAATTTCGCATAGTTTCTGCTGTCCTGCTCGTTCTGGGAGCTGTGCATGCCCGGGTCGTCGGCGCAGGCGATCAGAAGCCCTGCGTTCATGCCGGTGTAAACGGCATAGAAAAGCGAATCGGCCGCCACGTTGAGTCCCACATGCTTGGTGGAAACCAGGGCCCTTGTTCCCGCGAAGGCCGCCCCGATCCCCACGTCCATGGCCGTCTTTTCGTTCGGCGCCCATTCGGCGTAGACCCCGGGAAGCGAGGCGAATTTTTCCATGATCTGCGTGCTGGGGGTTCCCGGATAGGCCGCTCCCACCCGCACGCCGCTCAGATAAGCGCCGTAAGCCAGCGCCTCATTGCCGGTCATCAGTTCTTTCAACGTCTCCTCCCTTTCCTTGCTTTGCAAAAAAAATACGGCTTCGTAAAAAGGCCGGGTTCCGCTCTTTTTACGAAGCTATCTACCAAAATGCGTCATCCTGTTCAACCCTTTCCCTTTCCGGACGAAACGGACCGGCGGGCGTCAGGGGATCAGGATGGGCCGCAGGGCGGTTTTCCTGTGGTGAACCGCCTCGAACACTTCGTTGATCTCGCTCAGCGGGTAGGTCTTCACGAACGGGGAGATCGCGACGCTTCCCGCCAGGGCCAGTTTCAGCACGGCCGGGTAATGTTCGGGCAGGCAGCCCCAGTTGCCTTTTGCCATGGCGTGAAAGGCCATCAGGTTGGAAAGCCGGATCTCCACGGCGTCCATCGTAAAGCCGACCACCTGAAGCGACGCCCCGTAAGTGAGAAGCCCGAAGGCGGTCTTCTGCCCGGCGGCCGTGCCCGAGGTCTCGAAGATCTTCCATTCCGTCTGGCGCTTTCCCCGGCTCTTGGCAAAATCGGATACGGCCTTTCTCAGCTCCTTTGCCGGCAGCTCCCTGGCGTTGAAGGTCGTATCCACGTAAGGGGCGATCGCCTTCAGCCGTTCCGGGTCGATATCCACCGCCACGACCAGGGCCCCGAGGGCGCGGGCGATCTGCGCCCCGAAACCGCCGACGCCGCCGATGCCGATGAAAACCGCGGTGTCCTCGCCGGAGAGGCCCGATTCGATGATGGACTGGTAGGGGGTGGTGATCGCGTCGGCCAGGACCGAGAGCTCCGCCAGCGTCACCCCGGAGGCGGACACAGGCCGGTGCTGCCCGTCCACGGGAACGTCGCAGAGTTTTCCGGCGGGGACCACGATGTGGCTGGCAAAGCCGCCCGGAATATCGTTGCCGGGCATCTTTTGCGCGGAACAGATGTTCCCCTTGCCGCGCCGGCACACATCGCACTGCCCGCACGGCAGAACCGCGGGCACGATGACCGCCTTGCCCTTCCAGGATTCGGCGCCCGCGCCCGCCTCTTCGACGATGCCGCTGATTTCGTGGCCGAGCGTCAGGGGAAGGGGGGTTTTGGTACGGACCCCGTTATAATAAAACCCGAGATCGGTATGGCACACGCCGCAGCCGGCCACTTTCAGCAGGACCTCTCCCGGACCGGGAACGGGAAGGGGCGAGACGACCTTCTCGATCGGTTTGCCGGAGGCCGTCATTTTCCATGAGATCATCTCCATCGGTTCGTCTCCTTATTAGACTCCCTTGTATTCGGGTTTTTTCCGGCCCAGCGAGGAGAGCCCCTCCAGCGCATCGGCGGTGGCAAATATCTCGCTCAGGCAGCCGAGCTCGATCTCGATCCCCTCTTCGAGGGGGGCCCTCGCCTGCAGGTCGATGATCCGGTTGACCAGCTTCAGTGCCAGCGGCGCCTTGTGGCTCAGGGTCTTCAAGAGCTTTGCCGCCGCTGCCTCATCCGTCCCCGCTGGGATCTTACCTTCCAGGAGGGCGGCCGTGTTTTCCTTGCCAAAGAGGGTTTGCCAGGGGGCAAACCGATCGGGGATCGGCCGCGGACGATACTTGTCCGGTCTGCCGCTGCGGATCAGGTCCCTGATCGCCTCGTCCATGGCGGAGGGGTCGACCAGGCGGGTGACCAGGCCGAGTTCCCGCGCGTCGGCGGCGGTGATCGCGGCGCCGGTAAAGGTGTAATACTTGGCAAGTTCCGGCCCCACATGGCGTTCCATCCGCAGCATGCCGCCCAGTCCCGGGTAGATGCCGATCCCTGTTTCCGGGAAGGCCAGGGATCCTGCCGGCGTGGCGATAACGGCCTGACAGGCCAGGGCAAGCTCGCTTCCGCCGCCCATCGAAAGGCCGTCCAAAAGGGCGATGGTCAGCTTTTTCGAATCTTCGATCCGCTTGAAGAGCTGATGGCCCCTCCGGGTAAAGGCCACGATGTCGGCGATCTTTCCGGCCTTGATCTTCTCGACGAAGTAGCGGATATCGGCCCCGGCCACGAAGGCTTTGCCCGCCCCCTGAAAGACGATGGCCGAGACATTGGGATTGCGCTCCGCCACGGAGAACCGTTCGGCCAGCTGTTCGACCACGGCCTCGTTCAAGGCGTTCATCGCCTCCGGACGGTTGATGGTGATGGTGGCGATCTCGTTGTCGACGGCCAGGTTGACCAGTGTAAAGGCAAAAGGCAGCCCTGATTGTTTCTGCCGGGTCAGGAGCCCCGGCATCCGGAAGTCGGGATAGCGGTCGGCGACCATTTGGACCAGGGCGAAGGTCTTTTCGATCCCCAGCCGGTTCATGATCTCAAAGGGTCCCAGGGTCCAGCGCAGGCCTATCTTTGCCCCGCGGTCGGTATCCTCCATCGAGGTCACCCCCTCATCCACCAGGGTGGCGGCGACGCCCAGACAAACCCCGTAAAGACGATCCGTCACGGCGGCGATCTTCTCTTCCTGCACCGGCCCGGAAAGGTCCCAGTTGGTTTTTTTCTCCATCTGCGCCTTCATGATCCCGGCGGTCGCGTAGAAGGGGCCGAGCTCGTTTCCCAGGGTGGTCGAGGCGTGGACGGCGATCGGGATGCCGGTCACGTTCATCAGCTCAAAGGGCCCCATGCCGATCCGGAAGGCCCGCTTCGCCCCCTCCTCGATGGTGGGGATATCGGCCACCCCTTCCTCCAGCATCCGGGTCGCTTCGTTGAGGAAAGGGACAAAGAAACGGTTGACGGCAAAGCCGGGCGCGTCCTTCACCAGGATCGGGGTCTTCCCGTGCAGCTTGGCCGCCAGAAGGGCGCGGTCGATGGTCTGCGCGGATGTCTTTTCCTGGGGGATCACCTCCAGCAGGCGGTTTTTGGCGGGATGATAAAAATAGTGGAGCCCGATCACCCGGTCCGGCCTTGAGGTGGCTTCGGCGAATTCGCGGACATAAAAGCTCGAGGTGTTGGTGGCGAGGATGGTCTTTTCCATGCAGATGCCGTCCAGCCGCTTGAAGAGCGCGGTCTTGACCTTTTTGTCTTCGAAGATCGCTTCGATCACCAGGTCCGCGTCCGCCAGGGCCTGAAGATCGGTGGTCCCGGTGATGCGGGAGAGGATGCGGCCGACGTCGTCCGGGGAGAAGATCTTCCTTTCCGCTCCCTCCTTGAGGAGCCGCCGGATATTCTCCATGCCCCGCTTGACGAATTCCTCCGCGGTGTCGACGAGGACGACCTCGATCCCCTCCTGGGCGATCTTCTGGGCAATGCCGCTGCCCATATTGCCGGCCCCTACCACACCGATCTTGCCGATTTTACCCATGTGCCCTCCTTCGATGCGGACCTACCTGTTTTTCCACTCCGGTTTTCGCTTTTCGGCGAAGCTGTTGATCCCCTCCAGCGTATCCTCGGTTTTCATGAGTCGGTTCAGGAAGAGGTCCGTCACCCCCGCCAGGGCCTGGGGAAAGGCCATGCCGAGATGTTCTTTCACGGCCCGCTTGTTGAGCCGGATAATGAGCGGACTGCTCAGCAGCAGGCCGGCGACAACGCCTTCCACCGCCTCGTTGAACGCCTCCTCCTGTGCGAGCCGGCTGATCAGACCCATGGCCAGCGCCTCATCGGCTGAGTAGATCCTGCCGGTTGCGCAGATCTCGATCGCCCTGGCCGGCCCCACAAGCTGGGGAAGGCGAATGGCCGCGTAGGGGGGGAAGAATCCCAGGCGGATCTCCGGCTGGCCGAAGGTCGCTTTGGAGGAGGCCACGACGATATCGCAGGCGATGGCCAGCTCCATCCCGCCTCCCAGGCAGGGGCCGTGCACCGCGGCGATCAGGGGCACCTCCAGCTTTTCCATGTTCTCGAAGATGCCGTTGAAGGCGGCCATCATCTGACCGACCACCTCGGGGCGGTGCTCTCCCACATCGACCCCGGCGCACCAGCTGGGCCCTTCGCCGGAGATGACCACGCACTTCAGGCCGGCGTCCGCCGCAAGGGAGGAGAGGGCCTCGTTCAGCTCCCCCATCATCTCGATGTTGAGCACGTTGTGCTTGGGGCGGGCCAGGGTGATCCGCGCCGCCCCTTTTTCCAGGTCCGTCTTGATGTGCCGAAACGACATAGGGATCCCTCCTTTGCTTGAGGGTCGGGTCCGGGGCGTCCAGCGCAGGTCCCGGGACCCGACCCTTTTCCTACTTCTTGGGGCTGGGCAGTACGGAGGCCATGAAATCGGTATCGAATGCCGCGCCGTTTGCCTGAAGGCGCCGGTACTCGATGAAATCGATCGTATCCTTGCCGGTGATCTTTTTCGTGTTGAAGGCGGTGAAGCCGAGATTGGCCTCGGTGGCCATGTTGGCCGCCAGCCAGTGGCGGTTGGCGACCTTGGCCTGGTCCCAGAAAAATTTCTTCTTCAGGCGCACCCCCTCGGTGCTCTTGATCAGGCAGCCCGGGAAGAGGTTGGTGAACGTCCAGAGGATCTTGTTGACCTCGGCATCCACCAGAGCAAAGTCCGTCTTGGCGCCGGCGATGTATTCACGGGCCTTTTTCGCCTCTTCGCCGGTTTTGAACTCCCCGTACACGATCTCCCCGTCCTCCAGATAATTCTCCGTGACCACGGCGGGGTTGCGGATCCACTTTTCTCCTTCCCGGATCACCGGCAGGCATTTGGAAAGGAGGCCCAGCCTCTTCATCTTATAGGCGCTCCACAGTTCGCAGGAGATGCAGTTCCATATCGCCAGCTCCATCGGCAGCATCCAGGGAAGGAAATCCGTGCTGCCGCCGTCCGGGGCGGAGCCGTGGCGGGGGCCTGCCTGGCCGAAAATCGCCAGATCGCTGGTGATCGTCAGGTCGCAGGCCATGCCGATCTCCTGTCCGCCCGCCACCCGCATGCCGTTCACCCGGCAGATCGTGGGCTTTTTGCAGCCGAGGATGCCGTCCACCATGGCGTTGAACAGATCCATGTAGAGGCCGTATTCGTTGGGACGGCCGGCGTAATATTCGGCGTACTCCCTGGTGTTGCCGCCGGTGCAGAAGGCCTTGTCGCCCACGGCTGTAAAAACAACGGCCACAATCGAGTTGTCGACCGAGGCATGATGGAATCCGGCGATCACCCCCTTGACCATGCCCGTGGTATAGGAGTTGAATTGCTGGGGATTGTTGAGGATGATCCACGCGGAAAAGAGCCCTTCCACGGGCTTTCCCGCCGCATCCAGGATGGGCCTTTTTTCGTAGATGACGGAGGGCGCCTCCGTTCCGAAGTGCTCTTTCCCCCAGAGATAATGGTTCTTCTCCTGCGTTTCTTTCGGTATCCAGCTAAGATCGGCCATGGGTCCCTCCTTGGTAGATCATGAAAGGGGCTGCCCCGCGGATGACCGGAGCGGCGAAAACAATGAGCCACCGTCCTTTCGGCAGGCGCCGAAATTGTTGCGGGCGAACCTTCGCAACCGCCCTTTCAGATGTCGGTAGATGCGGGAAACAAGAACCGTGCTCCCCGGTGGAGCTATAATACAGCTATGAAACCTTTTGTCAAGGGAAAAACTGCCGGACGGGAAACCCATCCCCGCTTGAGCAAAACCTTCTCCTTCCGTAAAATCTTCTTGACATGCACGACGGCATCTCTTAATCTTCCATCCGGGTGATAACGGAAAAAGGCCCACTATTTTTTATGATCTCACAGCCGGAATCTGGATGCGATGAGTGCTCAGAAAAAAGGAAAGAAATCCCGGGAGCAGGCCTTGGCGGAAAAAAAAGGCTACAAGTCGTTCCGGGTCAAATTTGAGGTCTTCGGCGAGGAGATGATCGAAAAAGAGGTCAAGCAAAGCGGAAACAGCGGTCGGGTCTATCTCCCCCCGGAATGGGTGGGCAAACAGGTGAAAATTATCCGGATCGATTAGCCATGAAAAGCAAAGGTCGGGAATCATTGAAGATCAGAAAATTGACGGTGCGGGACCTGCCCCAGGTAGTCGCGATCCAGGGGATCATCATCCGCCAGAAAGTGACACCCGACAAGATCGCCATCCTGAAGGAGCACATCAAGAAAGAGGGCAATATCAGCCTGGTGGCGGTGGCGGACAAGAAGGTGGTCGGGTTTTTGATCAGCGAACTGATGACCAACAGCTTCGGACTCGATCAGGGTGGCTGGATCAAGAATATGGGGGTATTGCCCCAGCACATGGGAAAGGGGATCGGCCAGGCCCTGGCGAATCGGCTTTTCGACGCCTACCGGCAAAAAGGGATCAAGGAAATCTTTACGACCTCCCGGTGGGATTGGGGGGATCTGCTCTCCTTCTTCAAGTCCCTCGGCTTCGAGCGGGGGAATTTCATCAATTTATATAAAAGGCTGGACGACTGACGGGCGCGCGGATGTCTAAAGTCATGACCATGGGCGAGGCCGTTATGCGGTTTGTGCCGGACGGATCCAGCGTGGTCATGGGCGCCGCGCTGGAGTCGCTCATCCCCTTTGCCGCGGGGCACGAGATCATTCGCCGGCAGGTGCGCGATCTGACCCTGATCGGCCCCATTTCCGATATCCTCTTCGACCAGCTGATCGGCGCGGGCTGCGTCCGGAAAGTGATCGCGGCGTGGGTCGGCAACGTCAGCGCGGGGCTCGGGCATAACTACCGCCGGGCCTGCGAACAGGGCCTTCCCCATCGGCTGGAGGTGGTCGACCACAGCAATTTCAGCCTTTCGCTGGCGCTGCTCGCCGGCGGGCTCGGTGCCCCCTATATTCCCACCTATTCCCTGCTCGGGACCGATCTGCTCAAGACCAATCCGACATTCCGGCAATCGACCTCGCCCTTCGGCGGGGAAAAGATCCTGCTGGTCCCGCCGCTGCGGCCGGACGTGGCCATCCTGCACGTCCAGCGCTGCGACGAGGACGGCAACGCGCATGCCTGGGGAAATCTGGGGATCAGCGAAGAGGCCGCGCTTTCTAGTCAACGGATCATCATCGTCGCGGAGGAGCTGGTCCCGCGTGCGGTCATCGTCAGCGACCCCAATCGCGTGCTCGCCCCAAGCTTCAAGGTGTGCGCGGTCGTCCACGAGCCGGGCGGCGCACATCCCTCGCCGGTGCAGGGGTATTACAACCGCGATCACGAGTATTACCACGACTACCATCGTGCGACACGGACGGTGGAGGGGAATGCCGAATGGATCGGCCAATGGGTAGCCGGCGTGAGGGACCGCGCGGGGTATTTTCAGAAACTAGGTGAAGAACGCTGGCAAGGCCTGCAGTTGAAGGAGCATCGCTACGCCGCGCCCGGGGATTATGGTTACTGAGATGGACTACACCCCCCAGGAGATCATGGTGGCCGCCGCGGCGCGCGAGATCCGGGACGGCGAAGTCGTTTTTACGGGAATGCGTCTGCCGCTGATCGCCTTTGCCCTTGCCAAACAGATGCATGCGCCCAATGCCGTGGGCCTGTTCGAATGCGGCTTGGTGCGCGATACGCCGGCGCCCGAGCTGCTCTACACGATGGGCGATCCGCCCAATATCGCCGGCGCCCTCTGGGCAACGCGGATGATCAACATGATGGGGCTGCTCCAGCAGGGCTCGGTGGACGTGGGATTCATCGGCGGGGCGGAACTGGATCGCTTCGGCAATCTCAATACCTCATACCTCGGCGATCCCGCATCGCCAAAGACAAAACTGCCCGGGAGCGGAGGAGCGGCGGACATTGCCGGCCTCTCGAAGCGGCTGGTGGTGATCATGGCCCATGAAAAGCGCCGCCTGGTCGAGCGTGTGGATTACATCACGTCACCGGGCTTCGGTGACGGACAGGGGTGGCGCCGGCGGGTCGGCCTGCGGCCCGGCGGCCCCAGCGCCGTCATCACCACGCGCTGCCTGCTCGGCTTCGATGCCTCCACAAGCGAGGCGGTGCTGCGGTCGTACCACCCGGGACAGACCGTCGAGTCGGTTCGCGCCGAGACCGGCTGGGACCTGCGCGTGGCCCAAGACGCCCACGAAACCGAACCGCCGACGGCCGAAGAGCTGGCGATCATCCGCCGCTACGACCCGCAGGGATTCTGGACGCGCTAAATCCGGCGGAGCCGCATCGGGATCGGATCCCTGATTCATCCGTTTCTTACCTGTTTCGTCCGTCGTCCATCATCAGGTCAAAGACTCTTAACCTTATACAATAGAACACCCATCAACATTTGTGATAGACTTATTACCTCTTATTTATTGTAATCGTGATTTTGAGTAAATACGGCAGAGTAGTAAGCTTCACACCGTAATACTTGGACACTGAATTCTTATATAATGCAGAATATTTATTGACATAAAATGAGGTGAATCGATAAAGTCTTGATTCATTACATTTCAATGCAATCTTCGGACACATACGGAGTTGTATCCTTAACCCACAATGGTAGACCCGGTCCAACAATGGATTCTCCCTCTGCTTCAGCCGTTGCTAAATCTTGGTTCAAATGCAGAAGGAAATCAAGGGGGTCATCTTTTTTGCTCATGCCATAAGCCTCTCGTACTGTCCGATCTAATTCGAAATGGGCATCCTTCATCGGGTGCTTTCCCGGAAGCTCAATGGTTCGATATAGATCACGAAACGAACAATTGTGTTTTGCCTTTAATTCGTTGCGAAGTGCTCTTAACTCGACCGCAGCTTTCGATACCTTCTCAAGAGTGTCGACTTGCGGCATCTGCGGCCAAGGGAATGTGTTGAATACAGTGTTCGAAGTATAACGATAATCAGACTTCAAGGTCGAACAGCGGTGCTTGAACCAAAGCCAATGTATTCCCGATTGGAGTATACCGAATGAATAGTCATCCTCAAACGCAAACACAATGAGTGCGTCGTTTGGGTGAATATCCTTACTGATGAACTCAAAGATCGGTCTCATGGTAACTCTACCACAAGTAATGTAGCGATTAATCTTTGTGAGTGCCTCTAGCATTTCTTCCCGCGGATACGACAGTATCCACCATTTATTTAGAAAGTTTTCGTGGTGATGAGCAATTTTAGCTCTAGGATTCGCGTTTCGTGCCGCCCTATTACGTTCTTTCTCGGCTTCCGCAGCATTTATTCGATCTGGAAGAACGCTCTTTTTAACATGTGCAAAAAGAGTGGGAAATGCCTGTGCCTCCATTAGCGTACGTGGGTGGAAGTCAATCACATAACGTGTTGGTAAGCTGTCTTTTCGACCAATTAGTTCATCGGCAATCATAAATGGGAAAAGAACGTCTTTGTTTTGTATATCTAAATCAATTTCAGCTTTTGCTTCATTCAATGTTAGCAAGAATCCTGCATGGCCGTGTGTTTGACCTTGAAAGCAGCCCAAAGAATCCTCATTTGCCTTAAGTGAGTTAGCCGTTGTTACGTCAGTCTCAAATGATAGCGATGCCCCTATCTTATCGACATCCCGGTACTTCCATCCTTGTGCTGGAACATTTCCTTCCTGAATAAACAGACGCTTCTTCCCCGATTGTTCCCCTTTGATCCAATTTACAACGGAGACATGAACAACTGCGTCACCAGACCATTGCATGGAAGAAACCGCTTCAGTAATCGTGCCTTCATTTTGCACGATATAATCCAGCCCCCCCATTCGGGAATAGTTCTGCCTGATTGTATTGGTACCTACAAGCCCAGCACGTTGATTTGGTTTTAAGTGATCATGTGCACGACGGAACCAGTGCACACAATAGTCTGCGCGGCCATCTACATCTGGAAATCTCTCACGTACTCTGTTTATATAAGCCCGTCCTAACTCCTGCTGGATCTTATTCTTACTTTGGTAAGGCGGATTGCCAATAATTGCATTTACCTCGGGCCATGCTTGAAACAACGCATCACCGCATATGAAATTATTGTCCAAATTATCGAGAGGCAAAGCATCATAAGCAAGCGGCACCTGGTCCCGCTCCAAAGCCTCTAATGCCTCGTCTATCGCTAGCTTCTTTGCCAGCATTAGAGTAACTTTCGCCAATTCAACCCCAAATGAGTCACGATCAATCCCAAAAAATTGTCGCGGACTGATTAGGCTCACAACGCCAAGACGCTTTTTGAATATTTTCAAACTAATAAGTTCTTTTAGCTTTGAGAGAAGTCGAATTTCCAATCTCACAAGTTCTCGGTATGAAACATAAAGGAAGTTTCCACTCCCACATGCAGGGTCAAGAACAAGATATTTTAATAATTCGTTTCGAAGATCCAACAATTCCTTCATCGTCTTTGCTTTGTCGATCCGTTCCTGCCATGGTTGGACAATGGTGGGGCCAACAATTCGTTGAATGTCGGCTTCAGAAGTGAAATGTGCCCCATAAGCATGACGTTCTTCCGCATCCATGCTTTGTTGAAAAAGAGTCCCAAAAATTGCCGGGTTAACCTTCGACCAATCTTTTGTCGCTGCACCATCATCACTGCCGATAAGTAATAATTCATCTGATGTCAGATCGATCGAATCGGTGATCTTAAAGAGCCCTCCGTTGAAATAGGGAACACCTCTAAATCGACCACCTGTCGCAGGTTCGGTTGAGTTCATTTGCGAGAAGAGCGCTCTGCACAGATCGAATGTACTTTGGCCTTTTTTAAGACAGTCTTCTGTGATTCTCAGTATTGTGCCAGATGGCATTAGGTCAATATCTTCAGCGAACATAGTTACAACAATCTGAAGAACAAAGCGTTGAGCCTGTTCTTGCGGGATACCACGCTTGGAAAGACTGCTAAAAAGTTGAGCTACCTTGTCGGCAGCCTCACGTGAGACTGCCTCCCTGTCATCCCCGAACATTGGATCAGGGTTTTGTGGGAACAGGAAGTTTAATGCCGTATATCGTCTTGGCAACTCATCAATAGTAACAGCATCAACGGGATCATCAATTTGCTTATTAAAGTCGTATATCCAGAACTCGTTAAAATTACATAGAAGCATATAGCGGGGTCTGTCTGGTACTGCATTTATCCAATAATCGAAGGCCTGTTTATAGTGTTTGTAGAGATTCTCCCCACCTTTTTTCATTTCCAAGATAAGGCGTGGTTTCCAGATTAAGTCGGCATAGCTCGTGCCTCCCGTAGATTTCCTCTTGATCCTGAATTCGAGCTCTGCTCCAGCCTCCTTGTATCCTTCATGACCGAATGCCTGAAATAGTCGGTCACAAAATACTTGAGCTTCACCTTTCTCGTCTCCCCTCAGTAAGTGAGCATAAGTGACAAATACTTTAACTTTTTCTACGAGCACTGACATAGTATTTCCTTTTATAATAGAGATAGAGCTCCTCGACGGCGTCGTTGAGGCGAAACTCCTCATCTCCATAAAGGAGATAGCGGGGCACCGGCTTCCCGCGGTTTAATTCGGCTAGGACTGCCTCAAGTGAAGCGCCCCGCTCTTTATGGTTGTCGTGGATAGCCATTAGATAAATACCCTTAAATTGTAATGCGATATTGCTTTCGGTTGTTAGGACTATAAGGAATACCGTTTCTTTGTCAAGATATATACGGCAACCAAATGACAGGTTTTACATAAACAGGGGAAAATACGTTAAGAATATGCTCCTTTCATTCGGCATTCAATGAAATGCTCAGGAGATCCAATATCCACATTTGTATTTGCTATACGTAACAAAATCTGATTTTCTTATTGATGTTGATCTGTTAAGTAAAGTTTACGTTTTCACTGTTTTACTCTTTCGTCAAGGATTATCTGGGTTGCCAGCCCCCCTTTG
>Ga0172375_10001562_pt1 | contig 36766 bp, 27 predicted proteins | sample LakKiv1m_FD_114537 | JGI IMG/M metagenome (GOLD analysis project Ga0172375, IMG submission 114537) | Freshwater microbial communities from Kabuno Bay, South-Kivu, Congo - kab_092012_11.1m | ecosystem: Environmental > Aquatic > Freshwater > Lake | place: Democratic Republic of the Congo... | reverse complement strand
TGACCTGATAATCTCCAAGGCTCATTTGATACATTCTGATCTTCCTTTTGCTTTTTTTGATTCCACAACAGGAATTTAGCTAAAATCAGACCGCTACAAAAGAGGTTTTGCGAAGGATTCTACTACTTTAATAATTCAGATCTTGGCGTTTTGAAAAGAGAAAATGATTTCACAGGTAATTCTTGATAAGCATTTTTTTCAAATATATATGTACGTTATGTGCCGACAATGGCCAGAGACGCATTTTTATAAAAGCCAACTACGGAATGCCTTACCACGCCAGTTTTGCAAGATAATAGATATTCCTTCTTTATCTTTTATATAATTTTCCTTGAAATTTCTTAGAATGGATTCAATCATTTCAAAATCATCCTCCGAATTATAATAAAAATATCGCGCCGGCATATCCCAATAATGGCCTTGCGAAATTCTCGGATAAGGAATTTCACCATATTCAGGAAATTCAAACTCATCAATATCCACAATTTGCATTAAGGTATCCAAAAAATCTCTTGCCAAAGACGAATCGCTAAAAGTGCTGCCAAAAAGATAAACGAATGAATTTGGAGGATATCTCCAGAAATGAGAGATAATAGGTTTTGTATGATTAGTGGAATCTTCAGAAATAGAAATTGAAGAATCTGTTATATTAACACTGTAGTAATCAACAAAATTCTCTCCTGATAGTTTTAATGAATAGATTTTATTGGATAATGGCAAACGAATTATTTGACCGGCCGGACCAAGAGCAGTCAGACAAATATCTGGCATAATTATCCCTAAAATATCTATTTCAACTTTTTTATTGGTTATCTCACAATCTGTGGAAATGCCATAATTACAACAACCATAAATTTTCTCAGTTGTCAATGTTAAAAATATTTCCGGATTACTTTCCTGATTCAAATGTTCATATTCTTCGGTTATTTTAAATAAATACTTTCCCTCTACCGGTAATAAATTATAGTCAGTTGAGCGGTTATCGTCGAGAAGATCGCAGTTTGTTAATGTCACAACAGATATTAAGAAAAGCATTAAACAGTACTTCATACTTCTTATTTCTTATCTCCTCATACTACAACTTAAAAAAGAACGAAAAATATTTTTATCTTGCCAAAACCATCTTTTTGACCTGAACAAAATCTCCGGCGGTCAGTTTATAGAAATAAATTCCGCTGGCAACGGTATTGCCGCGCTGGTCTTTGCCATCCCATATTTGAGTGTATATCCCAGCTGGTCGACGGCTGTCAACCAGCGTGGCAATTCTGTGCCCGAGCAGATTGTAGATTTCGAGTCGAACGTATACAATCTCCGGCAGGTCGAACCGGAAAGTGGTTTCCGGATTGAAGGGATTGGGATAATTGTCATATAGGGCGTATTTCTTCGGGATTGATGATTTTTCCGCCGTGATTTTTACCTCATAACAATCACTCTGTGCGTACGAAATTACATAGTCTGAGGTCGCTTTTTTCGAGTTGGCGATACTGAAGTCATAGTACCCGTACTCCTCTGGTTGAAACGCCAGGACGTAGTGACCATTCTCGAACGGCCCAAAAACCGCGGTTTGGTCGAATATGCAAACACAGTCGGCCGGTTGTCCGGTGTCGTTGACCGTAACGAAAAATGTATCCGCGGCGAGCCAGCCGGACCAGAGTGGCTGGAAACCGCAATTGATTTCCGGGGTGTGCCAGAGCAAAATCAGGCTGTCGGCTGAAACATTTACTTCAATACTTCCATTGGTGGCAACAGCCGCCTTTTTCCCCAGACCGTCAAGACAGCCGGAATTAGTCATATCAAGCAGACCGATCTGCTGTTCGATAGTGAAATCCATGCCACCGAAATAAAGCGTCTCCGCGACCATGTAATCCAAACCGATAACTTCCGCGTGGTAATCACCCGGCGTTAACGATCCCAGCGTGACATTCAGATCATAATAACACGGGCAACGATACATGGTAGTGGAAGTGTCTCTTTCGATGAGCAGGATTTGGTTGCTGTCGATTTCGGCTTCCCAAATAAAACGCGAACCGCAATTACGCTGGGTCTGAATATGGCTGATCCTGACGGTGTCGTGCTGAACATCGGCGGTCAGCCAGCCGTTATCCTGACCGAAAAGCATTCCCGTCGAAAAAACCAATAGCAATCCAAATTTCTTCATTTCCCACCTCGCTATTTACTATTTTGAAATATAAGACTTAATATCCAATTTGTCAACTTTACCAATTCATCTCGAAACCCAGCGTCCAGCCGTTGGCATTCATAATATCGCCGTCCGAGCGAATGAATAATTTCGCACCGGACGGATGTTCGTAAACCATCCCGAAGCGGACCGTGTTTGTGCGGGTGAAAGTTTTGGGCGGATTGGAATCGTATTTTTCATAGCGGTTGGTTTCCGGATCGTCAACTGTGAGTACACCATTTACCCAATAACGATCAACGATGCCCGGATAGAGCAGATCGCCGTGACTATTTTCTTCGGTCAGGCTGAGATTTATGTCCGTGCCGAGTAAGATCGAAAAGCCTTTGGCAAGATGGGCTTTAACCCCCAGCGGCACGATCAGATTCCAGACGTCAGTATCGGCCGAATAGGCAAATTGTTTGGTGTAAGTGTCGAGGTATCGGTAAGTCCCGGCGCTGTAAAGCGAATATTCGGTGAATGAGTTAGAGTAGTAATCCGAGTTTTCCTCAAAATCGACATGTAAAAATCTCCGTGAGATTTGTATACCGCCGAATAAGGTCCAGTCATTTTCCAGCGTGTAGATCAGCGAAGTCAGAAATTTCCAGTGAGAAATCGTCTCTTCGCCAGAACCGTCCAGGTTGAATTCCGCGGCGCTGTTTTCCGTACAACGTCGGAAAGCGTACGTATTAGACGCAATCCAGTAATCGTAAGTCCGGTCATTGAAAGTCGTATCGTCGGTGGCATATCGGGTCGTGATATCCTGATTTTTTATCGAGTATGAAAAGAAGGATCGCAGGACGAGGTTTTTCTTCAGGTTTTTCTCGAATGTCAGGGTCAGGTATGGCTTTACACCGGATGTTTTATAAGTGTAGTCACAGTTCATTGTGTATTCACTGAGACTGTAATAGGCGGTGTTGGTCGCCGTTTCTGAGAATGAATCCGAAGTATCCTGCGATATTTCCGTTTCCTCACCGGAACCGAAAAATATTCCGGCGAAAATGCCATAAGTCGTTTTCTCGTTTGGATGATGCAGAATTCCGGCACCCAAATCAATATGGCGACCGTCAATCTGCATATCTTCGTCATTCAGAATTCCATAGGAGGAATGCGGGTGAGTCGCCCATTGTGAATCAAACAGATAACCGTCGCGGTGAAAAATGTAATGGCCGGTATGAAAGCCGAGATCGGTTTTGGCCGAAAGCCGGTAGCCGAGAGTGATTTCGGACTGGTTAGCCAGAACAATCTGCTGATTCTCATCGGTTTCGAGACGCTGCGGTTCGAAATCGGCGTACTTGACTGAAGAATTATAGGCAATCGCCTCATCGAACCAACCGCCGCTCGTCCACCAGGTCGAATTTCGGTACGGACCGTAGTCGAAGACCGAACGATTGACGATGCCCAGAGTCATTCGTTGATTGAGCGGCAAAATTAACGCCAGATTATAAAGCGGCGCGATGTTAATGTTCTGAACGCTGGTCTGATTGTACCAGGAAGGAGAAAGATAATAACTGTCCGTCAGGATGCCGGATGAGAGCGGGCTAAGAGAGGATTCGACGCTACTTTCCAGGTTGAAATCAATATAGAATGTCTTTTGCTTTTCACGCAGGATATAAGCCGGATTCCAGCTCAAATCGCTGAACTTGTCCGGAACCATGCCGCTGACTTCCGGCGCAAAGATCGCCATCTGCATGGTACGGAATCCGATCGTTTCCATCAGGTAAGGGATCGAAGGCTGGCGCGTGACCGGATCGGGGACTGTCGCCAAAGCCATTCCAGTCATTAAAATCAGTAATACTGTCGTTGTAAAAATTCGGATCGTTTTCATATTTTCTCCTTCATGAACCTGGATTCATGATTTTCCCGATGAATAGGATCGTGCCGGTGCTTTTCTCGCGCAGGACGAAAATAAACGGTCGGTTGACAACGAAATAAATTTCCTGGGGTCCAGCGGAGGTGCATCCTAAAGTTATCGCAGTCACCGCCGCGGCCTCGGTGCCTTCCTCGTTTACATCAACGAAAGTTTTATGTTTGATATTGCTGATATAAAGGTCGTAATAGGGATTGATTTTATCAAAGTTAGCTTGTGAGGAATTGAAGGCCTGAGTCATTCCGAGAGATTGTAAAGCCGGAATCAAACCGATTTCGTATTCGGTTGTAAACTTCGGCAGGGAAACATTGACCTCAGTTTCGGTCAAATTGTTTGTCCATTGTTCCCAATTTTCAGCCGTCAGTTCAGCTGCAACATTATCTATATCGTTTTCTACACTTGGCAGAATGACCGTCATACTGAAACCGATTCCGCCGTAAGTCAGATCGGCGACCTGAATCTGGTCGTTTGCAAAATAACCGTGAGTGGCTTTGTGATTCATCATTTCACAAGTCGTCTGGCTGCCGTCTTTCAGGTAGAATGGCGCTTCCAGAGTGTTTTCCGGCTCAAATTCGTAAGTCCAGGTGCCTTTGAAGTAAATCGCATTGATTAGGAACATCACAGTATAAGGGTCGATCGGCGGATCAACGATCGTCGGAATTTTTTCATGAGTTTTTTCGTTCACCCAGGCATTGATAATATCAGTCGCGTCGTCGCGGTTAAAGTCGAGCGACTGAATGACCGCATCGAAGTGGGTGGTGTTGAGTTGCAGAAATTCGCTCAGCACCGAAAATCCGGTTCTGTACCAGATGGAGTTGGCGATCTCGAAAGTCACATCCGGGTCGGCTGTCGATAACAAATCAATCAGACTGCGGTATGACTGATTGACTTCTTCAGCCGTCAGATCGCCGAATTCCAGCATGGAGTGCATTTCGCTGCGCGTCTCACCGTCGGCGCCGTTATAAGCCATACCGAGCGCCATCGAAACGCTCAGTGGCGAAATGAAGATGTTTTTATCAGCCTCGGAGGAAGTGATTTTTCTGAATAACTTCAAGCCGAAATTGTTATCGGCGACCGTCACCTTTTTTTCGATGGCACTTAGTTCACGGATTGGTTTGGGATCGTCATTTCCGGTGATCTTCTCGGAGCAACGGTTTATTAAAAGTGACAATCCAAAACATATCATTAATAAAGCCAGTTTTTTCATCTGACACCTCAGGTTAATTAAATTTCTTATGTTTAAATATTTGGCCGGGAAGACTGTCGATTGTCCGGCCGGGAATAAGCACATTCAGCCCCAGTTTGATCTGGGAGTCGGCAATGCCCCGGAAATTATCCTGATACCAGACGCCGGTATCGATGGAAAGCCATTTTGTGAAGAAAAAACGCACGCCGCCGACGAATAAATAACTTTGGTGAACTTCGACCGTCTCGTTTTCGGAATTATATTCCCAATTAGATACGGTCTCGATCTCGCACATAATTTTGGTCTGGGGATTACGGGCGATCTCAATTCCGGCAAAGCCACCAATCAGGTTTTTCTGAATTTCTTCCGGGTCATATTGATAGAGATAATCATTCCAATATTCGACCATTGTGTCTTTAATGCGAATATCGGTCAGGCTTATGCCGCCATGCAGATTGATTGGTCCGAGACTGAGGCTTGAAACTCCGTACAGGATGGTAAACCGTGTGGCGTAATTGATATTCGCAATACAGTTTTCGGACCAGGCATCATTGGCTTTGACCACTTTTTCGTCACTATTGATCTGTTTCCAGTCGGACGAACTGCGAATCGCGATCGCTAGGATCGGGAAAAATCGCATTCCCAGAAAATTTTCCGGAATAAGTTTGATTTTAAAGGCGGATGTAGTTACTACCGGAGAACCGTTGGCTATATTGTTTACCAATCCCATCGTACTGAATTCGACTTCGGCGATGTTGCCGAGTCCGATCCCGACCGTACCCAGTAAGGACTGTTTGGTTCCAACGCCAAAGGCACCGCCGCCGGTGAGGTTGAAGTCTTTGGAACTCAGCACGCGGGCAGTCGGAATATTAAAAAGGCGGGGCGGTTCGACGCGTTCAATTAGGAAATTGATATTCTTTTGATAATTTGCCTGTTGAATACTTTGGACTTCGCGGGCTTCATCTTCCAGCGATTCACCACAGGCCAAGCAATATTTATTAGTAATCTGATTTTGAGTCTGACAATTAGAACAAATCAATGGCAGAACCGGCTTTGAGCGGGCGCTGGAATTATTGAATCCTAAAATGAGGATTAAAGGAATCAATAATATTCGCATTTTGATATCGGACATTTTATTTCTCCTTATACCGTTCAATGGATATTGTGGCCTGATAGGTACTAATTTCGGGTTCCACCGTTTCTTCCGGATACGGATCGAGCTGCAGTAATTTCAGACTATAGCCGAGCATATCGACCGTTACATGCCGCATTGAATCACCGGCAGTAAGGTATCCGTAGATCGGTAAATTCACCAATACTGATTCCTGAAGACTATTCCGGACGCCGACCTGAATCCGGGCTATGCCTTCCCAGCAACACCTGACATTGCCGGGACAGCGACTGTCTTCTAATATTTCTGAGAAAGTCAGGCGAACTCCGCTGGATTGGCCGATTTTTGTCTCGCCGAATTTCAGGACGAGCGTGTCGCCATTGTCGTCGAAGTAATCCGGACTGGTAACCTCGATGCAGGCGGCAGACCAAATTAAAAACGCGCATCCGCAAAATATCCCGCCGATTTTTTTGACCGACATATCGTTCTCCCGGTTTGATATTAATGGCAACGAACACGGCGATTATGTCAAATATCGTTCCAAAATTTATCGACGGGAAAAAACCGGCTGAAACCGGAAAAGCCTCAGATTTCTGAGATTAATGCCGAAAATTTGAGAGTGTGGCGGCGCTTAGTCGCGGCGGTAGATCAGACCGCCGCTGAAAAACCATTTATCGTAGTAAAGCCCACTGTAATGGGTTTCATTGCGCATGACGGCGACCCGACCGGTGATTGCCAGATGTTTCCGGAGCGGCCACTCCCAACCGAAAAGCAGCTGATTTTGGACATTTTGCTCCGGGTCCGGATTGTAGTAAAGGAAATATTGGCTTAAATCAGAACGATATTTTTTCAGTAAAACATCTGCGATGACCTGGTAAAAGCCATTTCCGATTTTTCCGGAAAGGTAATAACTCAGACTGGCGCCGTAATATTCGGAAAACTCGTTGTTGGAACAAACATTGATGACTTTCAGCCGCAGACCGTAAAGCGCCCGGCGGCGCCATTCCAGCCCGATCTGGCCGAAAGCGAACCGATCTTTCTGCCGCGAAAGTGTATCAAATGCGGAAAGTCCGGTTGAATATGCTTGCCGGTGCGGATAATCGATCAGAATGAAACCGCTTTGAACCGCAACCGCCAAGCCGGGATTAATTTGATAAGTCATTTCGGCCAGTCCGCCCGTCTGATGATTATCGAGTTTGCTTTTTTCTCGATATGAATTTTGCGACATAACGAGGCTAATAACCGGCGTCAGACGATTCAGATTAAAACCCAGACCGGTTCGGAAATCAGAATTATTATAGGCATAACCCTGCTCCAGCCACCATTTATTAAAAGTATTTACGGCCGAAGAAACGAAAATTCTCCGGTTGAGCGTATAATTCGTCTGGGCGATTAAACTTAAAGTTGCCTTATTTTCGATATGGTAATCATAAGCCAGAAAGCCGCCGGTCGCGTTAGCATTGAAACTCAACCGCCGGGTGGTCAAACGATAATTCAGATTAGCCAAAACCGGTGTCGTCGAACTGCTCCGCGAGGTGGAATCCGACTCGAGAACATTGGTTTCCATTCCGGCCTCGGTTTTAAAATAGCCGGTCAGATTTTGGCCAGCCTGAATTACTCCGGCGAATAGCAGGTCAATAATAAACTGAGCAACGATGAGATTGTGATGTTTGAACGATAACATTCAACGAAAATTTACTTGTTTCCGTTGATTTCCAGTAATTGTTTCTGGTAATAGCGGCGGAGCGAGTCGAGCCGGGTGATGTATAATGGCAGGTCGTTGGTTTGGATTTTCTGGAAAAGCGGCAGGTAGTCGGCCGCGGTCAAAGGCTGAATCGTTGCCGAAAAAGAGGCATTACTTGTATAGTTTGCATATTCAGCGTCGTTGGTTAAAGAACTTGGATTGCTTCCCCATGAACCGTAAGAATCGTTTGCGGTTTTAGTGCCCCGATCGCCGACCTGACCGCCCCGGTTACTGTAGGCTTCGCCGGTCAGAGCACTCATTTCCAAGTTGAGCTGATTGAGTCTTTTACGCAATTCCTTTTCGGTATTGGCGGCGGCGATCATCAGGTCGATCTGTCGGATTTTATCGTCCAGAATATGGCTGACATCTTTACGAATTGCGGCGCTACGATCGTATTTGGAAATCAGGGCGACCAGGTCGTCCTTTTCCGGCAATGGAATTTTCCCTTGCGCCGGGAACCGACTGCGCGTCGCCAGGATTTGCCCGCGATGTTCGACCAATTCAATCAGATCGCGACTCAGGTTTTGGCGCTGGTTTTGATCGTTGAGGCGGCCATATTGATCGAGATTTGCATCAATACTTATCGAAAGATAGGCGTAATACCGGTTAAAAGTCGCCGTCAGAGTTTCATTTTGGGCGGCCAATTCTGTAAAAATTCGGATCATCTCATCATTGATTCCGGCTTTCCGGGCTGTTAGGCGCGTCAGTTTTCTTTTTTCGGTCCAATTAGGATTTTTTACAGTATTTAATTTGATTATTTGAGCATCGAGGCCGTCGATATTGGTTTTGAGTTGAATATATTGTTTTTCGAGATCACTCAGTTTTTCTAATTGCTGGCCGTATTGCATTTGGTAAAATGCCAAACTATCCGCTGGAGCCGGGCGCAGAATATTTGTTAGGAACATGACCAGGAGCAGTAGCCCGGAAATTTCGGTTTTTAGAGTCGAACGTCTATTCATATTCTTCTGGTCGGATGCCGTATTTATCTATTTTATAGTATAACGTGCCGGGCTTGATTTTCAATTGTTCGGCGGCGCGTTGTTTGACGCCATGCTGATCGTGCATAGCTTTGACGATCATTTCGCGTTCCATCTGCCCGATTTGCCGGGCCAGGTCACCATTCTTTCTGTCAGATTCGGGCCGATTGGAAATTGGCTGGTCCGGTAGGTCGCTGAAATTGAACAGCGTTTCCGCGAAAACGTCTTCCTCAATGAAAACCAAAGCCCGTTCGAGGAAGTTTTCCAGTTCCCGAACATTGCCCGGCCAGGAATATACCGACAGGCGTTCGACAACGCCGGGTTCGATACGCGGGGTTTTACGACCGAGCCGGATTGCCTGAATCCGGAGCAGGTGATCGATGAGCACTGGAATATCGGACGGGCGTTCGCGTAGGGGCGGAATCAGTAGCGGAATGACATTGATACGATAATAAAGGTCCGAGCGAAACCGCCCGTCTTTAATCTGTTGTTCCAGGTTTTTATTGGTGGCGCAGATTAACCGGAAATCGCTGGTGATGAATTTTTCACCGCCGACGCGTTGGAATTGCTTAGTTTGCAAAACGCGCAGGATTTTAACTTGCAGACCGGTGGACATATCGCCGATCTCGTCGAGGAAAAGGGTTCCGCCGTGGCTTTGTTCGAATTTCCCGGAATGGGTTTTGTGAGCGCCGGTGAAGGCACCTTTTTCATGGCCGAAAAGTTCGCTTTCTAAGATCGTTTCAGTCAAAGCGCCGCAGTTTACGGCCAGAAACGGTCCGTTTTTCTGCCGGCTATCCTTATGAATTAGCCGGGCTACCATCTCTTTGCCGACGCCACTTTCGCCGGTGATCAATACGGGACTGCAGCTGGGTGCGACTTTGGTAATTATCTGCCGGATTTGCCGGATGGCGGGCGAGTCGCCGATCAGCTCCTGAATTTCCGGTTCAGGGCTGATGCTTTTCGGTTGAGTCAGACGGCGCCGGTAGAGCGCATCGACCTTTTGGCGCAGTTCGGCTAAAGCGAAAGGTTTCGTGATAAAATCTTCGGCGCCGCATTTCATGGCATCCACGGCGATGTCAACCGTCGCGAAGGCCGTGATCAGGATAATATCAGTCGTCGGCGTCAGGCTTTTTACCTTTTTCATCAGAGTCAGACCGTCAATACCGGGCATTTTTATATCGGTGATCACTAAGTCAAAGGGTTTATTCAGAATCAAGTTCCAGGCTTGCTGTCCATCAGGAGAAGTTGTAACGGCGTAGCCTTCCTTTTCGAGCGAAGCCAAAAGACCTTCGCGCATGGATTGGTTGTCTTCAGCGATCAGGATGGCGTAATTGATTTTCGGCGGGTTCATATTTTACTCCGGTAAAGTCAGGACAAATTCCGTGCCGTTCGTATCGGAATGATCTAAATAAACCTGGCCGCCATGTTGTCCGACGAGAGATTTGGTGATGGCCAATCCCAGACCGACGCCGTCCGGCTTGGTGCTGAAGAAAGCCTCGAAAATCTGAGACTGGATTGCGGGGGCAATCGGTATACCGGTATTGAAAAAGTGGATTTCGGTCTGACCGGATTCATTAGTAATAGCGATTTTCACCGCCGGTTTTTCAGGCGCGGCTTCGATGCCATTGCGGAGTAAATTCAATAGACAGGGGCGGATTTTACCGGGATTGACTTTCACAAAGGCCTGTCCGGAGACATTGATCTCAGCCGCCGGAAATTCACGTTTCAGTTCGACGACGACTTCATTAAACAATTCGTTCAGATCACAGGTGATCAGGTTCGCTTCAATCGGGCGGGCATAAGCCAGAAAAGAATCGACAATTTGGGCCAGCCGGTCGACTTCCCGGGCAATTGCCGTTGCATATCGGGTGGCCGCCGTGGAATTGCCGGTTTCTTCAAGGAGGAGCTCGGCGTTGATCTGCATGCCGCCCAGCGGATTGCGGATTTCATGGGCAACCGACGCCAAGAACTGCTTGTTTTCCTTTTCGCGCTGACTTAAATCCGAGTGCATCTTCTGCATCGTCTGGCCGAGGAAGCCAATCTCATCGCGCCGATCATCCAAAACCGGTAAATCGCTGCGCCCCTGACCGATCGCCCGGGCGTAATCAGTCAGGCTTTCGATTGGCCTTGTCATCGTACGCGCCAGCAGTAAAACCAGACCGATACTGATTATCAATATGACCGTCGATAAGCTTAGAATCTGGGTGCGGAGTTTGGCGGTGATTTCCAGAAATCCGGCGCTGGCGTCCAATCCGAGCACAGCCGTTTGGTCATTATCAAGCGGAAACGCTGCGAACACTGATTTAAAATACTGACCGGAGCGATCAGCGAACAGCGGTGACGAGCCAATTTGATCGTTTACCACGGAGGCGATTTCTATCGAATGTAACAGTGTGGATTTCAGAGCGCTTTCCTCATTTCCGGCAATTACCAGCAAACGGCCGGCTGGGCTAATTAAGTAAATCGCCTGGGCGGAAAAAAGAGCGGCCTGCCGATCGAGTACAACTTTCAACGAATCCCTGACCGAAATTAACTCCGGGTACTCAGTGAGGAGATTGACAAGGGACGGATCGATTTGAGTTCGGATTAACTGAATATTTTGCTGTAACTGAATGGTCAGCTGGTTTTCGAGCGCCTGCCGGGTTTGCCAGTAGATCGGATAAGTGATGGCAATGGTTACCAAAATGACCAGCAGTCCGGTAAACAAGGCTAATTTCCAGGACAGCTTAAGCCGCGCCAAGTTTCTTTTTTTCGACTGATTGCGAATCATTTTTGCAGAATCATCTTCATTTGGCCGGATCATTTTTACAAAAACATAAGCATAAACTTACAGATTCAGAGAGTCACCGCATACTTGTCGGAAAACGCGTAGAAAGTTGCCGCCCATTATTTTTGTAATTTCATTTTCAGTATATCCTTCATTCAATAAAGCCGTCGTGATCTTTTGAAAAGCGCTAACATCGGTCAGGTCGGTCGGCCAAATTTCGATGCCATCGAAATCCGAACCGATGCCGACGTGCTCGACGCCGACTAAGTTGACGATATAATTGATCTGAGCGATGACATCGCTTAAAGCGGCATTGTGGGAATTTGTCAGAAAATATGGATAAAAACAGACGCCGATCACGCCGCCGCCGGCCGCAATTGCCTGAATTTGGCTGTCGTAAAGATTCCGGGAATTATTACACAAGGCCCGGGCATTGGAATGCGACGCGATGATCGGATTTTTCGTAGTCGCCAAAATATCGGAAATGGTTTGGATGCCGACGTGCGAGACGTCGATGATCATACCGAGTGAATCCATGGCATTAATAACCTGAATCCCAAAATTACTCAGACCCTGCGTTGCACTGGCATTATCCCGACCTGAAACCGCCCAATCGGTGCTGTTATTCCAGGTAATCGTCATGCCGCGGACACCGAGATTGTACAGACTGATCAGGTTGTCGAGGCTGTTTTCGATATAATGACCGCCTTCCAGAAAAAATATCCCGGCAATGCTGCCGGCATTAATGACACTGTCCAGCGCTGTGTAATTTCGGACCAGTTGAATTTCATCCGGACTGGTAGCAAATTCGGAAATCAACCGATTGTATAAAGTCATGGCATTCTGATATGGAGTGTCCGTATCGCTATCCCAAATTGCAAATATCTGGGCATCCAAACCGCCATCCTGAAGCCGCGGAATATCGGTGTGTAAATATGTGTGTCGGTCTTTAATGCGGTAGTTTGGATAAAATGCCATTTGTTCGGAAATGTCATTATGCATATCGGCGACGCGAATAAACGAGTGAACTGTTTGAAGAAATGTTGTAAAGTAAGTTTGAGCACCGGTCGTGGATAATGTATCGGGATGGTAGCCAGATTTGGAGCAAACGATCCGCAGACTGGTGGTGATAGCTTTGGATAAATTGGCGGAAGCGATTTCGGCCGGTTGGACTTCACTCAGGCCACCGCTCACTCCGCCATCCAGCTGGATCATTTTGCGGGTAATCTGTTTCCGGCCGATCCGGATTGTATAGAAATAAACTCCGGCGCTGCCTTTGCTTCTCCAGGTGACCGAATAGGAACCTTTGGCCACAAATTGGCGGCGGTGATCGATCGTCTGTCCGAGCAGGTTGGTAACGATAATTTCGACGGAACCGTCGGCCGGAATATAAAAAGGCAGAGTCGTGGTCGGATTGAATGGATTGGGATAATTTTGCAAAACGCGGAACTCCTGCGGCAGAGACAACGGCTCATCGACCGAACTCTGAAATGACATACTCCAGTCGCCGTTACCGTCGGTGCTGGTCGAATCGCACTCATCGGATTGGGTATCATAAATCGTGACGCGCACCCCGGAGATGGGACTGTCGCTGTTGAAGTCTGTAATTCGTCCGCTGTATGAAGCCGCCATGGCGCTTGTGATATAAAATATCGGAATTGAGCCGAGAAGAAACCGTCGAAAATAAGAAAAAAAAGTCACTGAAAAAGCCCTGATTTAAATTCTGAAAATAGCAAAAATATTCCGGCTAAATTTAGAACATTTAGCGAATTACCAAACCGGAAATATCAGGTTAGCGATAGTTTGGCGAGAAAAATTGGCAGGAATTTCTTCCGTTTGTCCGGTACGAAACTTAAATTTCTTAAGTTTTAATGGAGAAATTAGATGATTTTCGGTATCCGGCGCGAAGATAAAAATGAGTGGGAAGCACGCGTACCGCTGACGCCTGCTCACGTTAAAACCTTAGGCCAGAATTTCAAGCTAAAATTTATCGTCCAACCTTCACCGATTCGGGCTTTTAAGGATCAGGAGTATCGTGAAGCCGGAGCGCAAATCGACGAAGATTTAAATGCCTGTGACATTATCCTGGCGGTTAAGGAAGTCCCTGAACGGTTAATATTGCCGGGTAAAAAATACATTTTTTTCTCGCATACCGTCAAAGGCCAGAAATACAATCTGACGATGCTGAAACGGTTGGTCGATTTGCGGACCACCCTGATCGATTATGAACGAATCGTCGACGACAAGGGCAAGCGTCTGGTATTTTTTGGCAAATACGCCGGGATCGCCGGGATGATCGATACTCTCTGGGCGCTCGGCCGGCGCCTGAAATCGGAAGGAACTTACACGCCTCTGGCTGACATAGCCCAGGCTCTGAAATATTCCGATTTGGAAAGTGCGAAGAAATCAATCAGCACAATCGGCGAAAACATCAAACGAAATGGTTTGCCGTCGTCGCTAACTCCGTTAGTGATCGGATTTGCCGGATACGGCAATGTCTCCGGCGGCGCTCAGGAAATCTTCGACCTTTTGCCGTTTGAGGTAATCAAACCGGCCGACCTGGCGGGCTTTTGCCGGCAGGGTAGTATTTCAAATAAAAAACTGTACAAAGTGGTTTTTACGGAAGCCGATATGGTCCAACCGAAAGATCCCCAGGCGATGTTTCAACTTCAGGATTATTACTCGCATCCGGAAAAATACGACTCGCGTTTCGAGGAGTACATCCCCTATCTGACGGTGCTGGTTAATGCGATCTACTGGGATGCTCGTTATCCGAAGTTGATTACCCGGGATTATCTGCAGAAATTCTATCAATCCGGTCAACCCCAAATTCTGAAAGTAATCGGCGATATTACCTGCGACATCGAAGGCTCGGTCGAATGTAACTTAGCTGCGACCACGCCGGGCGATCCGGTTTATGTCTACGATCCGATCACTCGTTCGATTCATCCCGGAATTGAAGGCCGCGGCCCGGTCGTTTTGGCGGTCGATAACCTGCCATGCGAACTACCCCGCGATTCTTCGGCGATGTTCGGCGACGTATTGTATAATTTTATCGCGAAGATGAGCACGACCGACTTTTCCCAACCGTTTGAAAGCGTTAATCTGCCGCCGGAATTGAAGCGGGCGACGATCCTGTATGACGGGCAATTTGCGCCGGATTATACCTATATGGCGAAGTTTATCGAGAATCTTTAAGATCGAAGATAGATGAATTATTTACAAATTAATCAGGAGAGTTTATGAAGAAAATATTATTACTGGGGGCGGGATTAGTTTCGCGGCCGTTGACCCGCTATTTACTGGACGTTCCCGGGTTTGAAGTCACCGTTGCAACCCGCACGGTCAGTAAAGCCGAGCATCTGATCGAAGGCCATCCGCGCGGCAAGGCCGTGGCGCTCAATGTCGAAAACGTCGGCGAATTGCGCCGATTAGTCAGCGAATGCGATCTGGCGATTAGCCTGTTGCCGTACATTCATCATGTTAAAGTCGCCAATCTGTGTATCGAATACAAAAAACACATGGTAACGACTTCATATATCAGCCCGGCCATGAAAGCCCTGGAAGATCAGGCCAAAACTGCCGGAATTTTAATCCTGAATGAGATTGGCGTCGATCCGGGCATCGATCACATGTCGGCCATGCGCATTATTCACGGCGTCGAGAAGAAGGGCGGCAAGGTCGTCAGCTTCAAATCCTATTGCGGCGGTCTGCCGGCTCCGGAAGCCAATACCAATCCGTACGGTTACAAGTTCAGCTGGAGTCCGCGCGGTGTCCTGATGGCCGGCCGTAACGACGCCAAATATCTGGAAAATGGTAAAATTGTCGAGATTCCCGGCAAACAGTTATTTAAAAATCACTGGCCGTTGACTGTCGAAGGGATGAATTTCGAAACTTATCCGAACCGGAATTCTTTACCGTATATCGAAACGTACGGTCTGAAAGATGCCCGCACCATGTTTCGCGGGACGATCCGGAATATCGGCTGGTGCGACACTCTTTTCTGTATTGCCAAACTGGGCGTACTGAGCGATGAAAAGCGGACCGATCTGGCCGGCCTGACCTTTGACAGTCTGACCCGCAAATTAATCGACGCCAAACCAGTCGAGAACACCCGCGCGGCCTTAAAGCGTTTTCTGGGCGCCGATGCCAATGATAAGGTCATTGCCGATCTGGAATGGCTGGGTCTGCTAAGCGATGAAACCCTGCCGGAGACCGATCCGACTTTGCTGGATGTCATGACGGCCCGTTTTCTGGCTAAAATGCCCTATGCCCCGGAAGAACGCGACATGCTCGTTCTGTATCATGAATTCATGGCCGAATATCCGGGAAAGAAGGAAAAGATCACTTCGACAATGGTCGATTTCGGAATTCCCGGCGGCGATTCTTCAATGGCCCGCACGGTCAGTCTGCCGGCTGCGATTGCCACCCGCCTGATTCTGGAAGGTAAAATTAACCTCACCGGAGTCGTAGCCCCGGTTATGCCGGAAGTTTACAATCCGGTTCTGGACGAGCTGGAAACCATGGAGATTGTCTGCAAAGAGCAGACTTTCCCGCTCTGATAAGTCGATTGGCAATCATAAAAATGATAAAAGGCTTCCGGAAAACGGGAGCCTTTTTGTATTTCACGGAAAATGAATCATATTTCTTAGAGGATGAATTCCCCTGTTTATTATAAGGGACGTAAAAACTGCTGAATGACGGTAATTTCGCAATCAACCCGCTTTCCAAAAGAAGATTTCCGGTGAACAGGTAATCTTTCTCCGAAAGAGTAGTGGACAAGCTGTCACCGTGCATGTACAGGTCTTTGTACCGGTCGAGCATCCAGCGCTGGTGCGCGCGATTGACCGGCAGTTTGGATTTCTGAACGTAGGAGATGACGAGATCGATAGTTTGTTCGGGATTTTGAAACGCCCGCAGCCAACCTTCCATGGTTGCAACCACAAAATCCGCGCACAGTTCGGGATCGCGCCGCATTTTATCGGACAGACAGTAAAGGCCGTCTTCCAGGAAATTCAGTCCGTAATCCGCGAAAAAAAATGTATTCAGTTCCTCCGGATCATAACCGGAATTTATGATGGAATGGTACTCATCGAACCAATTGGCATTGGTTATATCGACGCAGCCCTCCAGGAATAAATTATTGGTGCTGCCAATCGGTATAATTTCCACGTCGAGATTGTATTTCTTGAAAAGGGTTTTCGGCTGGAGTTCATAACCGCTCCAGATGCCGGCCTTTTTGTGATTCATATCCTCCAGTTGATTGATACCGCTCGCTTTTTTCGTAACGAGCATCAGGGATGACCGGGTCGAAAATTGGGCGATATTCACAATATCGATGCCGGAGGCTTTAATCTCAAGAGCATTCATCAGCCAGATAGCCGCGAAATCGAGCTTTCCATCCCGGATCATCTCCGAAGTGGTAAGAAAAGGCTGATATGGAATGATTTCAACATCCATACCGTATTTCTGATAGACGCCCATCTCTTTAGCCATGTAATAACCGGCAAATTGGGCATTGGAAACCCAGTATGGGAGAAAGGTAACTTTACGCCGGCTCGCTTCTGAAGTCGGCATTTCAGAAAATCCCGGATCGCTTTTTTGGTCAATATCGGCCGATTTACGATGACAGGAATTGCATAACTGTGAAGATAAAATAGCTGCGGCTATCAGGACTTTTATAATTGACTGTTGTTGATTAGGTTGGCTCATGTTTATGGGAAATTACCATATTTTAATTCAACCTGCAATCGGTAATTGAAGACTATTTCGCAATAAAATCGCGGCACCACCGCAGCCCGCTATCGCATAGGTGCAAAAATAAATCTTGACATTGGGCGTATTTCAAGCTTTAATTTGGTAAAAATGCAGAGGGAAAAATGAGCAAAACATTTATCCGCGATTTTAAAGAAAACGATACCGTGACTTCGTTTTTCGGGATTTTCAACAAAACCGTTCGCCGCACGAAAGACGGCAAGGTTTTTCTCGACCTGACGCTGGTTGACCGCACCGGAAAGATTAACGCTAAAATCTGGGACGATGCCGAAAACCTCGCCACACAGTTTGAAAAAGGCGATGCGGTTAAAGTTCAGGGCATTGTCACTTCTTTTAATAACGAATTGCAGATTAAAGTCGAAAAGGTCCGGCGCATTATCGCCGAGCGCGATGGCGCGGATGGATATGATATCGGTGATTTACTGCTCAGTTCGGCTAAAGATACTGAAAAAATGTGGCAAGACCTGCAGACGATTATTCAGTCCCTCGAAAATCCGGTGCTGAAACAGGTCGTTACGTACATTTATGAGAAATACGACGATCAGATTCAGATTCATCCCGGTTCGATGATGCTGCACCATGCTTTCCGCGGCGGTCTGCTGGAACATCTGCATACCATGTGCGGAGTTGCCGAAGGAGTTTGCGGCGCTTATCCGGAACTCGACCGCGACCTGGTTCTAAGCGGCATTTTATTGCATGATATTGGGAAGTTGGTTGAATTATCGACCGGAATTGCGACGGCCTATTCCGACGCCGGAAATTTCATCGGACATCTCGTTCTGGGACGGGATATTGTTCATGAACAATGTGCAGCCATCGCCGGTTTTCCGGAAATTCTGCGGCTGAAACTCGAGCACATTATCCTGGCGCACCAGGGTAAGTATGAGTTCCAGTCGCCGCGCGAACCGCAATTCCCGGAAGCGATGGTGGTCTATTACATCGATGAACTCGATACGCGTCTCAATCAGATGAAAGGCGATATCGAAGCCGATCTCAGCGATGGCAACTGGACCGTAAAAGGCGGCTACTTCAAGCGGGCTTTATTTAAAGGCGAGCGGGACTCCGGTCGTAATTAGGCTAAAGAATCCTTGATTTCTCCGGGCTGGTTTGTAAATTGACCCGGGTTTATTGAATATAAGGAAGTCGTATGAATACAAGGATCAGGAAAATCACCTACTCAGCCATTTTTATTGCATTGATCGTCGGAATCGGCTATGCGCTGGCATTTATCCCGAATGTCGAATTAGTGACTGCACTGATTTTCCTTTCAGGCGTACTGATGGGTTGGAAGGCCGGATTGATCATCGGCGGGATCGGCGAATTTCTTTTCTCGGCGCTTAACCCATTAGGCTCCGGACTGATTTTTCCGCCCATGCTGATTGCACAGGTGCTGGCGATGATTGCCGTCGGGGGTATTGGTGGGCTGTGCCGGAATTTTATCCTGAACTGGCAACCGCGGGCGGTAAATTATGTGATAATCGGGCTGCTCGGTGGTCTGTTGACTCTATTCTACGATGTTTCCGTTTCTCTGGCGTTTCCTCTCTCAGCCGGCTTTAACTGGCAGGGGTTAGTGACGACCCTGGTAGCCGGACTGGCGTTCAGCGTGATTCATATTCTTGCGAACCTGGCAGTGTTCTTGTTTTTAGTGCCCGTGACGGCCCAGCGGGTCTTCCGGGCAACGCCATTTTTCAGGGAGGCCGGGCGTTGAGATGAATCTGAGATTCGGCATCGTCGTTGGCATTATTCTCGTCGCGATCCGAACGAGTTTTTCGCAGATCCCTGATTCGGTGGAAACATCCGAAGCAGAGGATAAAGTTAAATCGACCGGTATCTTTAGCATTGGCGATCAGGTTTTTGAGAACAGTAATTACATATACTTGCCATACGACGATTGGGGTGTGAAAGGCAATATCCAGGTTTTCGGCCTTCCGGTTACCGCCCTGACACTGCGATCCGACGGATTGCAAATGAGCGATCCGGTTTACGGGCAGATACCGCTGACCTGGCTGAATCCGCGCTTCGACCGGATCACCTTCGAACCGAATTCCATAGAAATTTCACCGCATTATTTTAAGCAGGAAAAAGTCTTTTCGCGATTCGATTATTACCGGGGCGATTACGGGTTTAAAAATTTCAGTCTGCTGCTTGGCGGGAAAATGCCGGACAGCACAAGCGTCTGGCGCTTCGTTGCTGAAAACCTCGGATACGATAGTTATTATGGAATTCTGGGCGCTAAAACGTCGGTTACCGGCGAAAGCATTTCACAGGTTTATCGCCTCGATTTGCAGATGGTTCGTAGTAAATGGCAGATAGACCTGAACGGTTCCTATAGTAAATATCTGCCGGGCTACATTCAGACTTCGCCGAGTTCGATTTCCGTTTATCTTTCGCCTTCCTCAGATGGCAACGTCAAGGAATACCGGGCGAGCATCGGCGGTCTTGCCACGAAAGCCACGGCGAACGATTCGACCGTCTTCGGCTTTCAGCAATCAAATTTCGTTTACGGACAGTTCGTTGACGACACGGATTTTGGATTCAAAGGCGTCGCCGATCAGTCAGAGGTGCGGTTTTATCATGCCAAACGGTTTGGGCGCCTGCGCTTTGATCTGAACATTAATCCCACGACCCGGTCGGTTACATTACGGAATGGTTTTTACCTGCGCCAAAACCTGATGGCGGGACGGATTGGGCTGGTGTCTGAGCGGGCGAAAAGTTTTTATTGTATCAACCTGGGGATGATTGACCGGTATTTCGACGGGGAAATGTTTTATCGCTATCGGTTGAGTCCGAAAAACCGGGCCGGGGCGCAGCTACGGACGACTTATGCGCTTTATCCGCTGGTTTACAAACTGGACTTTACCGCCAATCAGCCGCTGGCTGCCGATGGATTTAAATATTCCATCGCTTCGGTCGATTTTCAGCACGCCGGGCGCTTTCTGCAATTGAACCTGGCCGTCAACCAGGTCAACGCGGATTTTTCTGTTCCTTACAAATCGGTCATCAATGACACGCTGGTGACCTACAATCGTCAGAAATTAGATGCATTATTTGTAACGACTAATGGTCGTTTGACTTTACCGTGGCGGATGAGCCTGACGGCCCGCAGTCTGCTTTCGAATAACGAGAATGGCGTTTGGTTGCAGGGTTGGGGGCAAATCCGGCAGGAGATTGATTTGTTCAAAGGCAATTTATGCTTGTATGCTGCCGGGGAAATGACTTACTGGGATTCGTCCTCGCGGCTGGCCTGGTTCGAAGAACTGCGCAGTGTTGGTAACGTCGGAACTGATTATTTTACCAATAACCGTTTGAATCTGGTAGCCCGAATTGGCGGACACATCGGGGACTTTCATGTTTTTTACGTGATTTATAACGCGGAAGGGCGGGCCTTTGCGACCGTTTCCGGTATGAATTACCGTAATCGTTTAAAAATTTTTGGGGTTGAATGGCAATTCCTTGACTAAAAGGAGGTCGCTATGCCAATTACAAAATATTTTCGTTTTCTTCTCGTTTGTTTTTGTTTGACACTTACGGGATCGCTGGTTGCCCAGACCGATTCCACCGGTGCAATGAATGTCTATCGTCAGGCCTATCAGGCGGCTTTCAAAGACCGTGAGATCAGTCCGGATGAGAGTAATCTGCTGAAGAATCTGCAGAAGTCGCTTAACATTTCCGATGACACCGTTCGTTTGATTCAGCAGGAGATTGCCCGGTCCGCGCCGCACATGCGCGATCAATCCGGGCGCTGGCCGCTGGTGATGCAGAATATGGCCTACGGCGCCGGATTATACGGCTGGGGAATTCCTTACCTGCTGGATGTCAAGGATGAAAAGTGGTATGTTGGCGGAGAAATGCTGTCGCTCGGCGCCAGCTTTTATCTGACTTATCAATTCACCAAGAATATGGACATCTCGCATGCCCGTGCCCAGATGCTGAGATACGGTTCGGTGATCGGTTTGCATACTGCCGCGGGTTTATTTTGGCTGACAGGCGCAGATAAACCGAAGTTATTAGTCTCAACTTTGATGCTTAGTGTGCCGGCCGGGATGATTATAACCGATCGGTTCTATCGGAAGTGGCAACCAAGTCTCGGCCAGTCCTGGGCGCTTACCCAATGGGGTGAATTAGGGTACAGCGGAATCAATAATCTGTATAAAATGATCGATCCGCAACCGAAGGAACCGGATTACGATCTGGATGATGAAGAATATGACCGGGAAATGACACGTTACAACGATAAATATGAACATTGGCAACGGCGTAAATTATTCCTTACGGCTTTCGGTCATCCGCTGGGAATGGCGCTCGAACGGCATTTTTATGGCGACCGGCAGTACACTTTCGGTGACGGTTTGATGCTCACCAATGGCCGTTATTTCGGTTTGTTTAATGGTTTAATGATCTGGGATTTAATCACGCGGGATACCGAACAGAACGCCGACAATATTGACGGCCTCATTTTCCGTATCGTGGGGTCATATGCCGGCACGATCCTGATGGATCGTTATATCCGGAATCAGGATTTTACAACCGGTCAGGCGATCCTGATGACGACCGGCGAAATTGCCGGGGGGCTTTTTGCCGCCGGAACCGGCGTTATTTTTGAAGTCAAAAATGGCCGGATCATGGATTTACTGGCGCTGGGCGGCAGCTGGGGCGGAATGTTCCTGACCCGGCGTATTTTGGAAGTTCCATCCGAAAATCAAGTTCGGGAATCCGATAACCTGAACATATCTTTCGTTCCGACTTTCATTCCGGTATCCCATAAATTAATTCCCGGGATCAGCCTGAATATACAGTTTTAAGGAAAACAGCGAAACGGCTTTTCCTGGCTGTAACAATTAGCCTGTTCCACGAATCTCTGAAAATTTCCCCGATTTTGTGTTAATTTACGGCGTTATTTGCGTGTTAAAAATTGATGTTAAAACAACAGGAGCTGGCATAAATGGCGCGTAAAATCGTGCATATCATTGGAACCGGCACAGTTGGCGCGCCCCTGATAGGGGTCTTGCTTGGCCGCCGGGAGCAATTGGGAATCGAAGAGATTTCGTTTCAACCGAACCTGAAGGCGCTGGAAAATAAAGCCTTTCTGAACGGCTTAGTCGCCCGCGGCGCGAAATTGTGTGTTCGCGAGGAATTTGCCGATGAATTTATCAGCGTCGGCTGTAAGATTGATTACCTGGCTGAAGAAGCCATCGGGCGAGCGGCGGTCATCATCGACTGTTCGCCTGACCGGGAACCGTTAAAAAATAAAGCTGAGATTTACCAGCGCTGGAACGGCGAACCGAAATTTTTTATTGCGCAATCAAGAGCGGCCGGTTTCGGACTCGATTATGCTTATGGTATCAATGATGCGGCGCTGATTCAGAATGAAACCCGGTTCGTTCGAGTCGTTTCCTGCAATGCTCATAATATTGCATCGCTCGTGAAAACCCTGGCGCTCGATGAATCGGGTAACAATTCCCTGGAATGGGGACGATTCGTCTGTATTCGCCGGGCCAGTGACATCAGCGAAGCCAAACAGTTTATCCCGGCCCCGCAGATCAGTCTGCATAACGATGAAATTTATGGGACGTATCAGGCTTGCGATGCGGCCTCTCTGTTCAAAACGATCGGCGTCGAACTTGATCTGTTTTCGTCAGCCCTGAAGGTCAATTCGCAGTACCTGCACATGGTTCATTTCGATCTGAAACTGAAAAACACAATCACGCTGCCGACGGTGATCAATCGACTGGAAAGCAATCCGCTGATTGCTTTGACCAATAAAACCCAGTCCAGTCTGGTGTTTGCCTTTGCCCGCGATATGGGATTTCTGGGGCGCATTATCAACCAGTCAGTGGTTTCCGTCCCAAGTCTGAATGTCAGGGGTGACAACGAAGTCATGGGCTTCTGTTTTTCACCTCAGGATGGCAATTCAATCCTGAGTTCGATCGCCGCCGCGGTTTGGTTTTTTTATCCGCACTCGTACCGGGAAAAACTGCAAAACCTGAATGATCTGATCTTTGAAGAAATCTGAGATAAATTCTGAATAATTCACCGCCGAGCACGCTCCTATCCGACTGAATCGGGCAGGTGCAAACTCAGCGGTTAATTAAGCAAAAATGCTGAATATGCTGATAGAACATATTATTGCACGGCAGTATGCCGAAAACGTCTGGTTGATCGGCGAGCCGGAGACACGCCAGGGATTGATTATCGATCCCGGCGACCAGGCCGGTGAAATCAGCGCCAAAATCGCTGAAATGCAAATCAAACCGCTGGCGATTTTGAATACGCACGGCCATCCCGATCATATGGCGGCCGCCGCCGAACTGCAACAATATTACCGAATTCCTTTTTATATCAGTACGCAGGAGACTCTGACCTTCACGACCGCAGTCGCTTTCGGGCAAATGCTGGGAATCCCGATAACGCGGGTGCCGGAGGACGTTAGTTTTTTCAAAGACGAAAAGACGCTTGAAATCGGTCCGTTTAAAATCGAGGTCGTTGCCACGCCGGGGCATACGCCCGGCAGTGTTTGTTATCTGATTGGCGGTCGGTTATTTGCCGGCGATACGCTTTTCCGCAATTCGGTCGGCCGGGTCGATTTCCCGGGCGGTTCCTGGCCGGAGATGGAAAAAAGCCTGGCGAAATTGAAGACTTTACCGCCGGAAACTGAGGTCTTTCCCGGACATGGCGACCAAACCAGCATCGCGCACGAACTGCGTCACAATCCCTATCTGAGAAAAAATATCTGACAATGAAATCCGGCCGCCTGCAACGCAAATTTTACGATTTCGTCGACGATAATCAGCTTCTGGAAAATTGTCGGACCGTAGTCGCGGCAGTTTCCGGCGGAGTCGATTCCATGTGTCTGCTGGATTTATTGCTGGCCGGCCGGGAACGCTGGAAAATCGAGATTGTCGTGGTTCATTTCAATCACCAGTTGCGAGGTTCGGAGGCCGATCGCGATGAGGAATTGGTGCGAAAATTTTGTAACGGACACGCGCTTCAATTTTTCCGGGAGACGACCGATGTTCGTAAAATTGCCGCAGACCGGAAAATTTCATTGGAAATGGCCGGGCGCGATCTGCGCTATACCTTTTTCCGGAAAATCGCGGATGGTTATAAACAGGCGGTGACCGCCACCGCGCATACTCTCGATGACCAGGCCGAGACCGTGCTTTTACGGATGCTGAAAGGCAGCGGTTTACAGGGTTTGTCCGGGATTGCAGTACGTCGTGAAAATATCATCCGGCCGCTGTTATTTGCCGCCAAGACGGAATTGTACGAGTACGCCCAGCAGCGGCAGTTGCCTTTCGCCGAAGACCGTACCAATGCCCTGTTCGATTGCCAGCGGAATATCATCCGCAATCGGCTGTTGCCGGAAATTAAAAACAATCTCAATCCGAATATCGTCTGTACGCTGGCAAATCTGGCGCAAATTCTGGGTGAAGCCCATCAGTATATTGCCGAAACGGCCCACACCGCTCTGAATAATTTGATCGTTTCATCTGATTCTGAGCAAATAGTGCTTGATAAATCTGGCCTTAAAACCTATTTTATCGGAATTGAAAAGGAGATAGTCTGGCAAGGTCTGCAAAAGTTGGCAGACGCGATTCAGCCACTCAGTTATAAACGCATGAACGCATTGATGAGCTTGGTAAATAATGGCAAAACCGGCCGGCGATTTGTCGTAAATGAGGAAATATTGGCATTGACCGACCGGGAGCGTTTGATTCTGCAACGCAATTCACGCGCGGATTGGCCGGAAATGGATTTTACTCCGGGACAGACGGTTGAAAATGATTATTTTACTTTTACGACTGAGATGCGGGATACCGGTGAATTCAGACCTTGCAGCCGCCGTTCGACGACTGAATTCGTCGATCTTGACCGGCTTGGAAATGATTTGCAAATCCGCCATTGGCGCAAAGGCGACCGGATAACGCCGCTCGGTATGCACCAGTCCCGGAACATCAGCGACATTTTTGTGGATTTGAAAATGCCGCTGACAAGAAAATACCAGCTGCCCATCCTCACTTCCGGCGATAAAATCGTCTGGGTGTGCGGATTAACCCTTTCGGACGAATTTAAAATTCTACCGACGACGAAAACCGTTCTGAAATTGACATATAAGGAAAAGCATTTATGAAAAATACGAAAACTCTGGATGCCAGTTACGGCCAGTATGCCGGGCAGGAGCTCGAAGAATTAATCACCGCCGAGGAAATCGACCGCCGGATGGCGGAGTTGGGCGCGGAAATCTCCGAACTTTATAAAGGCAAAGTCCCGATTTTCATCGGTGTACTGAACGGCAGTTTTATTTTCTTCTCGGATTTATTCCGGAAATTGACGATTGACGGCGAAGTCGATTTTATTAAAATTTCATCCTATGCCGATCAGACCAAATCCTCGGGAACTGTCCTGTTGCTGAAAGATATTAGCTGCGACATCACCGGGCGGGACGTCATTATCGTTGAGGACATTATCGATTCCGGTTTGTCAATCAAATTCCTGAAGCGTCGTCTTGAGGAGAGCAATCCGAATTCGGTGCGTTTTGCAGCTTTGTTGATGAAAGAATATACCAAGGTGGATTTTCCGATTGATTTTCTTGGATTTAAAATTCCGAATAAGTTCGTCGTTGGGTACGGTCTTGATCTGGCACAAAAATTGCGCAACCTTAAATCGGTTTACGCTTTTAAATAGAAAATAAGGAAATGCTTAGATGGATGAAAATAACAAACAAAATAACGGTGAAATAAAACCTTCTCCGGAGAAGAAAATTCCCCGGAAATCTAAAAAGAACAGTCTGGGTTCACCCAAGCCCAATAAGGACGAATTCCGCTGGAAAAAAGCTTCGCGCACCTCGCTGATGTGGATTATCATTATCGTCAGTTCGATCATGCTGATGCAGATTCTCGGGCGCGGCGGCCAGGAAGAGGTTGTCATCACTTATTATCAGTACCAGGATCTGCTTTCGAAAAGCCTGATTAATTCTGCCGTTATCATTGAGAATGAATTTCACGGGACCTTATCGAAAAAAGTCCCGCTGACGATCGGCGGGCGTTCGGTCGAAGTGGAAAAATTCATTGTCAATTTTCGTTTTGTTGACAGTGAAATGTTAAAAAGCTGGGATGCCGCCGGGATAAAATATGATTTCAAGGAAAGAAATACAAAGTGGACGAATTTTTTAATAAACGTCCTGCCGTTTGCCTTTATCGTGTTAATTACCCTGTTTTTCTTGCGACGGATGCAGGGGCAGAACAATAAAGGTGTGTTCGGTTTTGGCAAAAGCAAAGCCAGATTGTGGACCAGCGACCGGCCGAAAACCAGTTTTAATGATGTCGCCGGATGCAATGAAGCCAAAGAAGAGCTGCAGGAAATCATCGAGTTTCTGAAATCACCGGCTAAATTTTCCAGGTTGGGCGGTAAAATCCCAAAAGGAGCGCTGTTGCTCGGCTCCCCCGGAACCGGTAAAACTTTATTGGCGAAAGCCGTAGCCGGTGAGGCCGGCGTACCGTTCTTCAGCATCAGCGGGGCCGATTTTGTGGAAATGTTCGTCGGGGTCGGCGCATCGCGGGTGCGCGATTTGTTCGAGCAGGGTAAACGCAGTGCGCCGTGTATAATATTCATCGACGAAATCGATGCGGTCGGGCGTCACCGCGGCGCCGGATTGGGCGGCGGCCATGACGAACGCGAGCAAACTCTGAATCAGCTGTTGGTCGAGATGGACGGTTTCGATGAAAACACTAACATTATCATTCTGGCCGCTACCAATCGTCCGGATGTACTTGATTCCGCTTTATTGCGGCCGGGACGTTTTGATCGTCAGATCGTGGTCGATGTGCCGGACTTGATCGGGCGGGAAGGAATTCTCAAGGTTCACATCAAGAAAATTCCGTTGGGCGAAGATGTCGATCTGTCCACGGTGGCAAAAGGCACGCCCGGTCTGGTGGGCGCCGATCTGGCCAATCTCGTTAACGAGGCCGCGCTTTTAGCTGCCCGTAGAAATAAAAAAGCTGTCGATATGGCCGACTTCGAAGACGCTAAAGATAAAGTGATGATGGGGGTTGAGCGTAAAAGCCTGCACATTTCCGGCCGTGAACGTAAACTAACGGCTTATCACGAATCCGGTCACGTTTTGGTGGCGGTCAATATTCCGGAAGCCGATCCGATTCACAAGGTGACGATCGTGCCGCGCGGCAGGGCGCTTGGCATCACACATCAGCTGCCGATGGACGAACGCCATAATTATTCCCGTTCGTATATTACCGGACAGCTCGGCATCCTGCTGGGTGGCCGCGCCGCTGAAAAAATCATCTTTAATGAATTGACAACCGGCGCCGGCAATGACATTGAACGGGCTACTGAGCTGGCGCGCAAGATGGTCTGTGAGTGGGGCATGAGCGATAAACTCGGCCCGCTGACTTTCGGCAAGAAAAATGAGGAAATCTTCCTCGGCCGCGAGATCGCCACACACCGTGATTTCAGCGAAGATACCGCCAAATTGATCGACCAGGAAGTCCGTGAAATCGTTGAAAACGCCGAGCAACAGGCGGCTGAAATTCTCAAGAAAAACATCGATAATTTAAATAAACTGGCAGAGGCGCTGCTCGAAAAAGAAGTCTTGGACGGAACGGAAATCGCTAAAATAATCGGGAGCGCCAAAGGCGTTTCGATCAATCTGGTAGTCGGCGACAACACCGCGGCATTGCCATTACCGGATACAAAAGTAATGAAAGCCAAACGGCGAAGCAAATCCAAAAAAGAAGAGGGAACCGGAACTGATCAGACGGCTTAAAAACGACGACACCGAACATCTGATTAATGAAATGGAGTCGATCGCTGTCGATCAGGCCGGCATTGGAATTATGGCGACCAAGGGCGATTTTCTGATTCTGAAAACCGACCCACTCACATTCCCGGCGGCCAATATCCTGAAGCAGCAGATGCTGTCAATCGGCGGCGAATGTGCCGTTTCACGCGACGTTGCAACCGGTAAAGCACCGGCTACTCCGGTAATCCTGATGGCTAACCGGCGCCAGTATATGCGTCTGACAGAATGTCTCAGGCAGCAATCTTTCGGGCTGGCGGAAATCGGTAATGAAATTGAAAAATATTTAGTGGAAAGTGGCCGCCGGCGGACAATCCGGATCGGCTCGAACGAGTATCAGGCCGGACAAAAAACCCTGGTGATGGGAATTCTGAACGTCACCCCCGATTCGTTTTTCGATGGCGGTAAACATTCGGATGCGGATGCGGCAGTTGCCGCCGCCTTACAAATGGAAGCTGACGGCGCTGACTTGATCGATATTGGCGGCGAATCGACCCGCCCCGGCTCGGATTCTGTTGCGGCTGAAACGGAAATAGCCCGTTTACTGCCGGTCCTCGAGCAATTACAATCACGCCTGAAAATCCCGATATCGGTTGATACTTATAAATCCGCAGTCGCCGATCGAGTTTTAGCGGCCGGGGCGGAAATCATCAACGATATCAGCGGACTTAACTTCGATATCGGCATGGCGGAAACCATCGCCAGGTACGACGCCGGCATCGTTTTGATGCATATTAAAGGTACGCCGAAAAATATGCAGGTCGATCCGCACTATGACAACCTGATCGATGAAATTCTGGTATATTTATCTGACGCCATAAACCAAGCCCGCCAGGCTGGAATTAAAAGTTCAAAAATAATGATCGATCCGGGAATTGGTTTTGGGAAAACTCCGGAAGACAACTACCGGATTCTGCGCTATCTGGAGGAATTCCGGTCGCTCGGTTATCCGATATTAATTGGGCCATCCCGAAAATCATTTATCGGGCAGGTGCTGGGCTTGCCGCCCGGGGAACGATTGGAAGGTACTTTAGCGGCTGTCACTGCTGCGGTTCTGAATGGTGCTGAGATAGTGCGCGTCCACGATGTGAAAGCCGCCGTCAGAGCCGTCAAAATTGCCGACACTATCAAGGGGAAATGCTAAAATGACCCTGTTCACGATCAAATTTTTAAGTGTAACTCTCTGGGATATAATAGATATAATCGTTGTATATATTATTATTCTCAAACTCTATCAATTCTTCAAAGGCTCGCGCGCTTCGCAAATGCTGATCGGCCTGGCCATTATTTTATTGATTTCGTTTTTGGCGCGGGCGCTGAATTTGCAGAGTTTATCCTGGATAATGAGTCACATGCAAACTGTCTGGGTGATCGCCTTCGTGATCATTTTTCAACCGGAACTGCGCCGGATTTTAATTTATCTCGGACAAAGCCGGTTTATCCGGCGCTTCTTAAGCGAGTCTAAATCCAAGACGATCGAAGCCGTAATCGAAGCTTCGCGTGAATTGGTAAGGCGGAAGTGGGGCGGTTTATTTGTGCTCGGCCGGGAAGTCGGTCTGAAGCCAATTAAAGATCGGGCAACTGTAATTAATGCTGAAGTTTCCGCCAGTCTGTTAGTATCGATTTTCAATCCCGGCTCCCCACTGCACGACGGCGCGGTTTTAATTCAAAACGATGTTATCGAGGCGGCCGGTTGCATTCTGCCGCTTTCGGAAAGTTCCGACCTCGATCCGCAGATGGGCACCCGGCATCGGGCGGCGCTCGGTATCAGCGAGGAATCGGATGCGGTGGTTGTGGTCGTTTCCGAGGAAACCCAAAAGATCGCAGTTTCGTATCAGGGCATGTTTTATCGCAGTGTCGACGAAGATACCTTACGTGCTTTACTGCATAAACTGTTTTTTACCGGAAATTCAAAGAGTTAATCGGAAACGTTATTCTGGAAATCTGTGTCTGCACTAATTCATGAACTAAAAGCAATAAGCGATAATATTTTCGTAAAATTATTATTAACCGGATTTGTTCTTCTGGGTTACCAGGGGGATATAAAAGCGGCAGAAACGACCAGCGTAATTGCTGAAAAATGGCTGTCGGCGACGACCTGGCAATGGCAGGCTGAACTTTCGGTTGCGGAAATCACCACCAGTGCCGATAACGGCGTACAGTCCTGTAATATCGAAATTTCCGGGCTTGAAAATTCCGCGCGATCCGGTTATCCTTCGCTTCCCGTTTACCGGAAAATAATCAACGCTCTGCCGGATGAAATCACCTATCAGTTACAAACCGAACCGCGGGCAGTCCGGCAATTACCGGCTAAGGCGGGCATCTTCCGGGATATTGCCAAAGATGGCGATTCGCAGACGGTTGTCAGCATTTCGGAAGAATCACGGAGTTACTCGATTTTTCCTGTAAAAATGGTGGAGATCGAATTCCTCGGCTATTTCAAGGGAATACCGCTCAGCAGTGTCAGTATTTATCCTTGTCAATTACTGGACGGCGGAGGCCAGCTGAAAAGTTGCAGTTCGATGACAGTTTTGGTGCAGATAACGCCGGGAATCCGACTGGAGAGAAGCAGTCTTCCCAACGAACCGCAAATTCTAAAGTCGTTGGATTTGACTTCAGGCTCTGTCAGACATCTTTCAAAATCAACCGCTGCTCTGGCGAAGACGGCGGGGACCTTTCCGGAAGGACAGGTCTTCGCGAAATTGACTGTCGCTGAAGATGGAATCTATCGCATTTCCTGCGCGGCGCTAAGTGATAGCGGGATTTCTCTGAAAAAAATTGATCCGCGCTCATTACAACTTTATAACAAGGGCGTTGAAGTCCCAATGTACGTTTCCGGGGAGTCGGATGGAGTTTTCAACAGCAGCGATTATATTGAATTTTTCGGCAAGCGCAACCGTAACAGCGTAGCCGATTACGAATTTGATCCTTTTACGGATAAAAATGTCTATTGGCTGACCTGGGGTGAAGATTACGGCCGGCGCTACGCCGAAGAATCGGTACAAGTCAGTTCTCCAACGGATGAGACAGTCACGCCGACCGAATATTTATACACGGCGCACATCGAAGTCAACGAAACCTTTCACCGGTTGGGGCAGATGGACATTGACGAACCGACCTATGGGCGTGATCATTGGTTTTTCGATTCCGGTATTTATGGCGGGACGACCGAAGAATATACATTTAATCTCCATTATCCCAATCCGAATCAGGTCAATAATTTCGAGACTGAACTGGCGATGCAGGGACTTTCTTATAATGCCGGCGACCATCAGATTACTTACTACATCAATGATAAACAGGTGGCCAGCGGAAACTGGAACGGACAGACAGCTTATACGATCGAGAGCAGCACCAGTCAGGTTCTGCGAAATAATTATCTGCAAAATGGAGCGAACACCTTACGGATTGCCGTAGCGGGCGACGATCCGACCAATAAATACGATATGGTTGCCCTGGATTATATCAATGTGAAATATTACCGCTTATATAAGGCTGACGAAGATGAGCTTGATTTTACCCGCCCGGAAAGCTCGCTCAATGGTCTGTACACTTTTACATTAACGAATTTCAGTTCGCCTGACATTTCGATCTATAAGGCCGGTAAAAGTAAGTTACGCGATTTTTCGTCTGAATACGTCAAAAGCACGGATTCCTATAAAGTGACTTTACAGGATTACGTCCGGGATGACACGACTCTGTACTGGGCGGCTTGTGGTGAAGCGTTGAAGACGCCGCTGGCGGTTAAATTGGATACCCTGACTGGGCTGAGCCTAAGCCAAGAAGGTGCTGACATTGTAATTATCTCCCGCCAGGAATGGGTGAACAGTCTCGGAGAATTGACCGAATTTTATACGGATAACGGTTTGTCGGCACAGATTGCCGGAATTGAGGATATTTACAATGAATTCAGTGCCGGGATTGTCACGCCTTTCGCAATTAAAAAATTCCTGCATTACGTCTATAACAACTGGAATCCGGTGCCGGAGTATGTTTTATTGATTGGCGATGCCGGTCTAAAAGAAGAGGAATCGATACCGGCCTATTTCTTCCAGTCGTATAAATTCGGAGCATGTGCCAGCGATTTCTGGTATACTTTAATGGATGACGATGAAGTTCCGGATTTTGCGATTGGCCGTTGGCCTTGTACGACAAGCGCTGAACTGGAATTGCTGATCGACAAACGGATTAATTATACCAAACAAAACCTGATTGGCAGTTGGAACAATGAATTATTATTCATTGCCGGGATGGAAGATGTCTTCAAAGATCAGTCCGAAAACATGATCCAGCGGCAGGTCGGTAAAGAGTTCAACGCTAATCGAATTTATATCAATCCGGCTTCGGTCGGCTCCCGCTTTTTCGGAGGATCGGATACTCTGATTCATTTATTAAATAAAGGCATTACGCTGGGCAATTTCATGGGACATGGCGGCGGAGCCGTATGGGCGGACCGTTCCTTATTTACTTCCTCTCATATTCAATATCTGGATAATTTGGATCGCCTGCCTTTTCTGACCAGTCTGACTTGTTTCACCGGTGATTTTGCGGATGTGACCGGGTTGGGCGAGATGATGCTTCTGGCGGAGAATGGTGGTACTATCGGACTTTGGGGTGCCTCCAGTTATGGTTGGATCAAGAACGATTATTTACTGGCGAAGCCGTTTTACAATGCCATTTTTGAACCCAGTATGACAGTTGGGAAGGCTATCCAGACCGCCAAAATCCGTTATCAGGCCGATCAGGGCAACTATGATTATTTAAAATCCTCGATGTTGTATTCCTATAATTTGATTGGCGATCCGACAGTGGCATTGCCGTTTCCGGAAGAATCGGTGCTACTATCTCTCGATAAAGATAATCCGGCGCCGGGCGACACGGTGAATTTATCCGGAACATTACCCTATTCGGCCGGAGAAATGACAATCCAGTTGTACGACTCGAGTAAGTATTCGGTTTATTCGGAACCGCTTTTACTTCAATTTTCATCGACGGATTTCAGCCAGCAAGTCATTTTGCCGGATACGATTAATGCCGGCAGCACATATATCAATTACTATCTGAAAAACAGCGCCGGGACAAGCGACGCGCATGGCGTCACGTTATTCGATATTAAAGGTCTGACATTTTACGGTTTTGGCTGCTCGCCGACCGCGCCGGGACGCAATATTCCCATCACTCTGACTATTTATACCGAATTGTCAGACATTCAATCGATCTTTTGCGAAATCGATACAGTCAGCGCTTATGAATATCTCGATGATAATGGCATTGAACACATTGTCAGTTTTCAGGATGACTCAGCGTTAATTACAATTCCACTGACGGCGGTTTCATCGGTAGCGACGAAATGGCAAACGGCCCAAACCTTTTCCGTTGGAACGCCGGGGAAATTGGTTGCCGTGCGCTTTGTTGGGCTAAATTCCGATGGCGAACGAACCGTTAGTGACGCCTATTCTTTTACAATTAAGAAAGCACCGGATTTATATCCTGCCGGCATCGCCCAGGGCGGAGATAAATTTCCGGAATTGATTGCCTTCGTTACGAACAGTGGTGATGATACTCTGACGACAACCGTTAAAGCCGTGCGGGTAACCGACCATGACGCGGAAATATTTGGCGCCCAGGAAGTCAGGCTGTTACCGGATCAGAATACGCAGGTGAAATTTCCCGGAATTTTGGGACAGGACACCGTCACTTACAAAATTTCTGTCGATCCGGACAATGAAATCGCCGAATCCAGCGAAACGAATAACAATCGGACGCAGTCTTTGATTGTCAATACATTTGCCGTTTTGCCCGGCATCGGGACGACCTACGACGGAATTCAGGCCGATACGATCCGGATCGCCGGAATTTTTAATGTGGCGGTCGCGCCGGCGGATGCGGCCGATTCAGCGGTCATCATTTTACAGATCGATACATCTCTGACAATTTCCGGGCAGCCGAAATTCAGTTTGATATCGCCGTCGTCAAAATATTCAACCTTGGGATTAAAGGCAGCCTGGGGTGCTGAAAACAGTTCTACGGCGCCGACAGTTAGCGTTAAAATCGATTTGTCGGATTGTTCAGCAACCAATTTCTCGGATATAAGTGTTGGGAAGTGGAATTCCGCATTACGAATCTGGTACGAGGAAGAAGGAGTATTGGCGAATTCAGCCTTAGCGGCCGGGACGACCATTCCGGGAACGTTCAGTCTGATCACGAATACCGACGCGGAGCCGCCGACGGTCGAATTAAATCTGGAAGGCCAGGTGTTTTTTCAAAACTCTTACGTTTCCGACAAACCGAGTATTTCCATTATTGGTGAAGATGACAACGGCGTGCGTTTTGATGCGGAAGGAATTGTGGTCGCAATCGACGATGAGATCATTGCATTTGAAAATCTGACTGCGCCGGATACCATCTCAGACGGGCATTATTTTTCCGTCCAATACCGGCCGACGCTTGTTGCGGGTAGCCATTCAATGACCGTGACGTTGAAAGATGCCGCCGGAAACAGCGCCACCGAAACTGTCGATTTTACCGTTAGTGACGAATTGAAACTGCTTGACTATGGCAATTATCCGAATCCGTTTAAAACCCGGACCACTTTTATCTACGAATTGACCCGGCGGGTGAACACTCTGAAGATAAAAATCTATACTACTTCCGGACGCTTGATCCGGGTTCTGGACTCGAATAACGTGTTCGACTCCGGTCTGGATTTGAATGAAGGCGGATATCACGAAGTCACCTGGGACGGGTTGGATGAAGATGGAAATTTCGTTGCCAACGGAATTTATTTTTACAAAATCACGGCGAAAGCCGGCAGTAAGACCGTATCCAGGATCGGGAAAATGGCTAAGGCGCGATGAAACGAATTTTAACGATTGGGTGCTGGCTTATTTGTATCGCCAATTGGCTGGCGGCTGGCGAATATGCCGACGCTTTTCTCGATCTTGGAGTCAGCGGACGGGCTTCGGCCATGGCAAATGCCATCGGAGCGCTGGATTTTTCCGAGACTGCCTTCATGAGCAATCCGGCCGGCATCGGCTATATCCGGCAAGCGCGGGTCGGATTGATGTACACATCCCAATTCGGATTGGCGAACCATAATTATTTCGGTTTTGCCACCCCGACCGGTCAGCGTTATTCATTAGCCTTGAGCTGGATTCGGTTCGGTGTCGACGACATCCCGATTTATCCGGATTTGGTTAGTACGATTACGGATAAAGCCGAGCGCCGGGATTCGGTGATCAGCATTTACAACAGCGACGTGGAAACCTTCAGCGATGCCGAAAATGCCGTGTTTTTTTCATTAGCCCGGTTTAATTCGGCGACCGTCGATCTGGGTTGGCGCTATTCCAAATTCTACCTCGAATTCCCGGTTGGGATAAATATTAAACTGATACATAAAAAATATTACGATCTGGAAGGATTCGGAATTGGGATTGATATTGGCGGTCGTCTGAGAGTTAACGGGGAGGAGTTGCTAGATATTACTCACCTGGGTAAACTCAGCGTCGGTTTGGCTCTAAAGGATATTACCGGGACGACGATTTACTGGAATACCAAGAGTCAGGATTGCATTGCGTTGTATCCGGCGCTTTCATTTGGACTTGAACAGCCGATTAAACCCTTAAAACTGATGATTAATCTGGGAGCCGAAAAACAATATCGCTACCATGATAAAACCAACTACGGATTGGAGATAGTTTATGCTAATCGCCTGGCAGTGCGAACCGGCTTAAAAAATTCTGGCTTAAGTCTCGGATTGGGTTTAAATTTTAAAGCGATGAAAAAGACGATAAACCTGGATTATTCATTTTATAATCACGACCTCGGAGCGAGCCATCGCGTCGGTTTAGGTATTGGAATCTGAAGGCGGCGGGCATGGAACGTTCAAAAATATTCCTTTTTATAATCTGTCTTTTGTTTTCGTCCTGCGGCGAGAACCTTGAGGATCCCGATCCGCCGTCCAGACCGCAATGGATTGAAAAATCGTTGCCTTACGATACGACTGAAAGCGGGATTGACGCCGATCCGAATGGCGATGTGATCGTCCTGGAATGGCTTACCGGTAACGAAGATGATCTCGATTCTTATCGGATTTATAGGACTTCCGGCAGTACCGAAGAAGATTTTATTCTGCTCGATGAAATGAACGCTAATCCGGTTGCTGGCTCCGAAAGTGAATATATTGATGAAAATATCACGGTTGGCAGTTTTTATTTTTACTTTATACGAGCTGTCGACCAGGCCGGCAATCTTAGCCCGCGTTCCGATACTCTCGAATATAAAATCACTCAGAAAGTCAATATCTTATCGCCTTCCGGAACAATAGCGACGGTCAAGCCGACTTTCC